>Ga0181533_1000682_pt1 | contig 45583 bp, 52 predicted proteins | sample PEATcosm2014_Bin_45_FD_119772 | JGI IMG/M metagenome (GOLD analysis project Ga0181533, IMG submission 119772) | Peatland microbial communities from MTU Mesocosm Facility, Houghton, MI, USA - PEATcosm2014_Bin11_60_metaG | ecosystem: Environmental > Terrestrial > Soil > Wetlands > Peat | place... | reverse complement strand
CAACCGTATACCGATACTGTTTCATTATCAGAAATGCCGCGAGCAGGGAAACCGCCGTCTCAATAAAAGCTGGAATTGCAGATAAATTACCTAAAGGTGTCTTAACAAACACCGGGATTCCTAGGATGTCAGTGACAATTACAAATGGGGCTCTGGCGATCTGATAGACGAGGCAAGACCAGCTTGCGACTCTGTATTCCTTAGAGTTGGAGAAAACCGCGTATCCCCATAGGATAATTGTTGCGATAAGGGGGAGGTCAAAGGAGAGTGCAGCCCAAATCTGGTACGGTCGATTTGGGTTTGCGATCTGACCGGATACGAATGGTGCGACTGTCAGTGAGATCACGATGAAGAATGTATTAAAGAGCCCATCGTACGCGGCTTTGGACACCAAGTTTCCTCGACCTTATGCTCTTATTGAAATTCTTAAAAAGCCTTAGAAGTCAAGGGAATTACGAGCTAAACTTGCCAAAGTCGAAGAAAGATAATGGCAGCGCAATGCTCATCATCAGTATAATCGTATTGTTGTTGTGGGCGACGGCGCGAACCTCAAGTGTGACCGGACAGACGATTGTTTGTCCCAATGTGCATGAAACGCTGCCTGGTATCCAATTGATTCCAACCGCAACGACAATTGCAATCGCAACGACAACGGTCAACGGTTGCACTACAACCATTTTTTCGACTGCCCCTTTCCCATCCGCTCAACCTTCCACTCAGCCGGGGATGCCTGGTTTTCCTGCAGCTTCAATTCTAATTGGTCTGATCATGGGTCTAATTGTGTGTTTGATTCTTAGAAGGAGACTGACAAGGGAGTAGCGACAAGAGGTACTGACCAACTTTGGGAGTGCGGGGAGTCGATTCTCATTTCCAGATCGCGTTAGGTAAGAGAAGAATCGAGACCAAGAGTTTCTGGGCCGAGTTTAGGGTGAAACGAGACAATAGACGGGGGGATTACTACATTGACGTATTAGCGGGAAGGAGGAGACACTTTCTCGACCACTTGAAGCATTATTACCACATGGGGATTAATCTTGACCAGAGTTTGCGTTTCTGCAAAGGACGAGGAGTGCTAACAGCTGTGAGGCGGGAGATCGATAGCAAGCAAAAAGGAAGGCTTGCTGACGATATCGTTCGATTCAAACCCCCTGGGGGAGCGGGGGCTGAATTCAAGTTCCAAATAATAATAGACGAGCCGACCAAAACGATAACGCCAAAGTTCGAAGAAGTGACTCTGAAAGAGTCCAACGCTTAAGGTTAGTCTGAGTTTGAACGGTCATTCGTCGTAAGAAAGTGTGTGGTATAGCTTATGCGAGCACCCAAATTTGAACTCTAGGTTCGGGCAGTTTGTCTGTGTACGTGCGGCTTGAAGCAAACGCTCTGGACGCACAAGTTCTAAAGTGACGCTGTTTGTAATAGTGGGCCTTACCAGCTTAATCGATCTGTTTTCTATGTCAGAAGTTTGCCTCGCAAGAATCAAAGCGGCGATGGCAATTTACAAAAAGGCGAAGGATCTGGTGACGGCGCACCAGCTGGATTTTGTTACCGAAGAAGTATCAAACAAGTTGGAGACTGTTAAGAAGCGTAAGAAGCTAAGTCGAGTGCTAGAAATCACGCTTGACCTGAATCCTGTCAGTGCACTCTTCGTACGTCCAGTGATCGCACTAACGAATTTGGGTAGCAATACAGAGGAGTCTAGAACATCAATCATAAAGAATCTTGAGGCAAACTTGACTTTTCTGACAAAGTCTCGAGATAATCTAAATCAGTCTCTGACCGTATTGTTCGACGCGTGGGATGCATACGTCGGGCAGAAATTTGATAACGCTGCTACAAAGGCAAGCCAATCGGAGGACCTTGCGCGAAAAGCGGTCCGTGACTGTTTGGTCGGGATTGCAAGAGAATACATCAGACGTGCCCAATCAAGAATATCTACAGGGAAGAGGATATTTGCACATCGTAAAGATGCAAGAAAAAAACTCGATCAGGCTATGGCAGATTTCTCACTATGCGAGAATAAACTTGATGACAGCTGGACGACTGAAACCGAAGCCACTCTTCAATTAGTTATCAGGATTGCGAAAGAAGCTGGAGTTGACGCTCAATACTCGATCGATGACGCGCAATTACCATTTCTTGTAACTATCGTAACAGTGGTCTTGAGCATTATCGGAGGTGCCTACACGTTGTATTTGATTATCAAGTCCCTCGGTCTAGCCTGAGGCGTCTTATTTCCACAGTATAGAGAGTCGTTCTGGGGCGTGGTAATCATCGTGCGAGCCACTGAGCCTGAACCGTCCTTCAGTGAATCGTGGTTCATGTAACTCGTGTGTGGGTATAATGGTGCGCACCTCCTCGCTTACGCTCGCCCTGCTACGCAACCAACCCCACTTTTCCTTGCTCCTGTTCTCCTACACACTCTCTCTGGGGGACAGAGAGGGGGCTGTCTGTGACTGGCAGTGACACCTAGAGACCGAGAGACACCCCTAGGGACCTAGAGACACCCCATGCGAGAGGGGTTCTTAGGGAGAAGTAACCTCGTAACAACCCCTGTTGTGCGCGCGCAGCCGTCGACCTCTCGTAGGAAGTTAGATGCTGCGTAATCTAACATGTTAACTGACAAAAGTAACCTGACAAGCTACGTAAGGTTACATAATGTTAGGTAACAGGAAAGAAATCATTCGCAAACCCACCGCGTGGCCCAACACGTTACATATTGAGACACATCCAACCTTCTTGAACGAAGCGCATATTCGCGTTACGCGCGTAAAAGGGAAAACATGCGCAAAAAAACCCTGCTAAACGCGCGCAGCTGCCTGAATAGCGTGTGGTAGATCCATTCCGCGTAAATGCGGGGTTCAAATTCCGATGCCCGCACTAAACATATGGACGACGACTAAACGCCTATTGGAACGATTGAAACTCAAGGATCCTGACAACTACGTTCTCCGTTGGACCTTAAACAATAATCTTGAACTTTTCAGCAACATCCTCCTGAGATTACAGAATTCCGAGAAGTATCTTCAGTCTCAAATCCTATATGGCCAACGAAGCCTAGGCTTCGAGGATTCATGATCTTCATGTTTGGAGTGCGCTGAACCGTACCAACTCGTGGGAAATGGAGAGAACTGATGATGAGTGGGGAGCAGAGAAGGCTGGCAGCTGTAATGTTCACAGACATAGTCGGCTACAGCTCCCTAACCCAGACGAATGAACGGCTAGCGCTTGAGTTGCTTGAGGAGCATAGAGGCATAGTTCGCCCAATAGTTGCCCGCCACAACGGCCAAGAGATCAAAACTATCGGGGACGCGTTCCTCATAGAATTCCCAAGCGCCCTCGAGGCGACCGAATGCGCCGTCGAGGTCCAGCGTAGCCTCCGCGACTACAACAAGCGATCAAACGAGGATAGGCGTGTCCACATCAGGATTGGGATTCACCTGGGGGACGTGATACAGCAGCAGAACGACGTCCTCGGAGACGCCGTGAACATTGCGGCGAGGATCGAACCGCTGGCGGAACCGGACGGCGTCTGCATATCGCAACAGGTCTACGATCAGGTCAGGAACAAGATAGGCTACCCGACAGAGGACCTTGGGCCTCAGCAGCTGAAGAACATAGGGTACCCGATCGACGTGCACAGAGTCGTGTGGACGAAGGAGAAGATGGTCTCTGCGCAGGAGACGCATCGCAAGCCGAGTCTGGACAGGAACCGTATCGCCGTCTTACCATTTACCAACATGAGCCCAGACCCAAACGACCAGTATTTCGCGGATGGAATGACTGAGGAGATCATTTCCATCGTCTCAGGGATCAGCCGTCTTAGTGTCATCTCGAGAACCTCGGTGATGGGTTACAAGGGGACGACGAAGAAACTGGGGGAGATAGGAAGAGAGCTCGATGTAGGTTCCATACTCGAAGGCAGTTCCAGAAAGGCAGGCAATAGGATACGAATCACTACGCAGCTTATTGATGTGGTCGGCGACAGGCATCTGTGGGCTCAGAACTACGACAGGACATTGGACGATATCTTCGCTGTTCAGAGCGAGATAGCGGAGAAGGTGGCAGGTGAGCTCAAGGTTCGCCTCCTGGACTCCGAGAAGCAAACCTTGGAGAAGAAGCCCACCGAGAATACGGAGGCGTACACCTGCTTCCTGCGGGGCAGGGAACTGTTGAGAGAGCAGACCGAGGCGTCACTTAAGCAGGCCATAGCTCTCTTCGAGAAAGCCATCGAGCTGGATCCCAGATTCGCTAGAGCGTACGTGGGCGAGGCGGAATGTCACCAATTCCTTGCTGACAAAGGAAGTGAGCCCCATGACGTCTCCGTCACGACTGTGAGGCGACTACTGGAGCGCGCCCTCAACCTCGACCCGAACTCTCCGGAGGTCCACTCGACGCTCTCGAACATGCTCTTCTCCGAGGACGACGTGCCGGGTGCGGAGGCGGAGGCGAGAAGGGCGCTGGAACTCAACCCTAACCTCCCAGACCCTCACTGGAACCTGTCCGAGCTGGCGGCAGTCAAAGGAGACCCTGGGGAGATGGTGAGGCAGATCGAGGCAGCCTATCGCTTGGACCCTCTCAGGCCCGACTTCATCTTCCGGGTCGGGGTGGCATACTTCCAAACGGGGAGGGAACAGGAGGCGCTGGAGTTCTGGAAGAAGACTGAACAGTTGGCCCCGGCTTTCGCGTACAGGGGTATGGCGGAGTACTACCTAGCCAAAGGGAACCTCGAGAAGGCTAAGGAGCTCCTTGCGAAGTTGGAGAAGCTCGATCCCACCAATCCTCGGGTCACCTGGATGGGAGGGGTCATCGCGGCCATGGAAGGGGACAGGGAAAGGGCATTGCTCGCAGTCAGGAAGATAGAGGACGCCAAGATGGGTCCGATAGGCTTCAACTTCATCGCGTACGTCTACCACGCCCTGGGAGACCTCGACGCCTACTTCGAGTACATGAACGGAGCCCTCGAAGCCCATGCAACAGTTTCCTCAACGCTGATGTACTCGCCCCTCTTCGCCAAGGCAAGAGCCGACTCACGATACGCGGAATTGATGGAGATATTCAGAAAGCAGCTAGGTCTAACGAAATAGATGCCAACGTCCCAAGAAGTATGGACGGGGGAGGATCGGGAGGTCGCCATCGATGAAGTGCAGCGGAGCGGGCGGATGGTGTTTCTACAAACGGCTGGCTACACGACAGCGCAGATAGCCGGATTCGGTGACCTCGTCAAGCTCCCAGAGTAGAAGATGCGGGAGCTACTCCACAGAAAGACGGAGAAAGCAATAGCAAGCCTCCTCGGAGAAGCCACACTAAAACGCCACCCCATAATCCAAAAGCTTCATGAAAAGAAGCGAAAATGCAGGTGAAGTAGACGCCTCGACTTATGGGAAGCATAGCCAAGGCGAAGGAGTGGGGCCGCAAGTACCAACCCTTCTTCCTCAACAACGAACTATTCTCATCCCTCCTCGGCGAATAAGACGCGCAGCCCGAAGTAGTAGTAGTCAATGCGAAACTAGAAGTCTACTACTCAATGCTCGAGGCCAAGACCAAGAAACAAAGAAAATGACACGTCGAGCCCGTCCGAGGAGACCGCATGGGGCTTAACTCCAACAGGACTAAACGCCCCAAAATGAGCGCCGTTAGAAGTAGCCCCACTTGATGCATCAAGTGACTACCTTCGGCCCCACCAACACTTGCAGAAGAAGCCAAAAATTTCATTCATTCCGATTCACCCGAGAAGCTTCAGAAGTATTTCGACAAAGTTCGAAAGCAGGACTACGAGCCGATCTACGGGATCAAGGTGACCCAGCTCTTCAAGGGCGAAAGTCAAGGCTTGCAACCAAGGAGATCGTGAGCGCGATCTCCTCGCTCTCGCCCAAGCTCAAATCGATCGACCTGGCGGGCCAAATCTTCCAGACTCAACTTCCAGAGCCTTCTCAACCCACATGTTCGCTTCTTCTAACTGATCCATGAGCCCATGAGCCCATGATACCATGCCAGTGAATAGTATCTCAGACGACCGATTCCGCGTGCTACTTGCAGTCCGAATCAGTTTATTGCCTAGCCCCACGAACCGGAAGGAAAAGTGATCTTGGAATGAGAGTGGTCATCATCGGTTCAGGTGCCTCCTGGCCCGACTCGGAGAGGTCCTCGCCAAGCCAAGTGATAGTAGTCGGTAAGGAACCGTTGCTCTTCGATTGCGGCCCCGGCACAGGGATGAACCTGATGAAGGCCGGCATCAATCCGGCGACAATAAGTCGAATGTTTCTCACACACCTACACATCGACCACAGCCTAGAGTTCGCATCCATAGTTTTTGGAGGCTACCTCGCCGGCAGAAAACAAAAAGTCGAGGTGTACGGACCAACCGGCACTATGAATTTCTGCAAATCATTATTCGATGACTTGTACCCATCCGCACCTCAGATGGTACGAAGAATTCAGACAGACGGATGGAACGTCACCGCGCATGAGGTGACTAAAGGGGTCGCGAGCCGTGGGAAAGGGTATAAGGTACTTTCGGCACCGGTAGAACATGAAATTCCCGCCGTCGCGTACCGAATAGAAAGCGAGGAAGGCACGGTTGTAATCAGCGGCGATACAAGACCCTCCAACTCCCTTATCGAACTGGCAAAAGGCGCCGACCTCCTTATTCACGAATGCTCATTTCCAGACGATATGATCGAAATCGCGCGAAAGACCAACCACTCTACCGCATCAGAAGTCGGAGAAGTTGCCGACAAAGCTGGCGTGAAGAAAGTGATTCTGACGCATCTATTCCAGCAATACAAGAGAAGAGAGAAGGAACTAGTTGAGAGCGTAAACAGCAAGTTCCGCGGCCAAGTCATAGCCAGCCACGACCTCCTCGAAATCAAACTCTAAGCCACAAAGCCAACATATCTTGTTCTGTTCACACCAAACACATCGCAAACCTCTGGGCGAACGGAAGAGCACCTTCAAGCAGGCGAAGTAGACTACACCGTAGCCTTGAACTCCTGCAGACTATTCGCTCGCCCAACAGAACGATCAAAATTACGGTGGCCAGATTCGAAGCGCATAGTACACTCAGAGCCACGTGGCTCAAAGGTCTCGAAGACACCTGGCTTGGCGAATTCGGATGTGTTAAACAGTGTTTAACAGGAATCCCACGCCCGCACGGCTGAAATGGGCATAGGGAAGCAACCGCCAACCCTTCCGCCACATAATCATAAGGAACCGCAAGAACCAACCGCGCTACTGTGCATAAAAGAAATGAGCTGGAGGATGCAGGCTGTTCAAGGGGTTTCCGCGAAGCGGAATATCACCGTTCCATACTCCATTCACGCAAGGCTACGGAGCTAGATCTATGGTCTAACTACTTTTGGCGAACGATCGGAAAATCGGATGTAAACTGAATTGTTTGTGACGTCGATCTTTGGTTCGATTCCAAGAGTTTCGCGGGTTACGGCTTCGTATACCCGTTTGAGCTGATTGGAATACTTTATGCCTAAGTCATGTTCGATGGTGATAGTGTAGTTACCGTCCCTATCCTCAATCTCACATCGAGTAGTTTCAACATACTTGGAAAGCCTTGCGCAGAAATCGCAGAGGATTCGCGGGTCAACTCGCTTGTACCAGAAACGTATCATCTCAAGGAACGTGGAGGGAGCCTCGCTCGTAGCAGCCAAGTAGGTTTGTTCGTCCATCGTTTCGATCATACGCTTGAAATTAGCTCGTGGTACCGTAACGAAACCGAACTTCTGTGTATAACGGTCCCATTCTGCATACTTGGTTAGGATTGAGACGACCAATGCGCTTACGGTTCTGTTTTCTGCTTCAGCGTCCTTTTGAAGGACTTCGTTCAGTTCCTTGGGTATCCTTATGCCCCTAAGGACGGTTTGCATCTTTCGATCGACCAACTACATCCATTGAAGAAGCTACTCCCGAGCATTGTAACATTTGCGGACAATTTCCTGCAGCCGTAACTCAGTTCGAGAGACCGGTAGAGAATTCTTCCAAGTAATCGTATAATCTAACTCGAATGCGGAGACAAATTTCAAGCGCCTCGATGAAGCAACTTCAGGTTCGGTTCCGGCCAGGAGACCTTCGTCTCCTAGAAAGGAGACTGCCTCAAGGATCGTTTCATAGGATGAATCGAACCTACCCTCGGTCGCGCCTACGACTTGGCTGATCGTATGTTCGCCGTCGAGCAGCCACCAAATGGTTACCGTGAAAAAGTCGACGTTGTACTCTTCACCCGTAATTTCACTTTTGATGACGTACGGTACTCCACTAGCGAGATCGCCCCCCATCAGTGAGGCGTGAGAAGATCGCAAGGGTTTGTAGTTTCTGTCTTCCTTCACAAGTTGCAGAACGTCCTCCCTCGACCCAGGAGGGTTAGAGGAGGCTACTTCGGACTCCGTACTGTTCGGAGGGGTTGTCATATCCATCTCTCATTTTGGTGTCAACAAGTCTGAATCAGCCACAAGGGATTGGGGGTAGGTCAAGAAACCGAGGGCGGAGCTCGCCGGTAGTCGTAGCGCTCCGCTTTTCCCGGTTGTCCTAGACGACTTCTGCGCAGTTCTATCCCAGGACATCCGACGATCAACTTACACGACCTGTAGCACGACTGGCCACGCCAGGGACGGATGTCCGACTTGTTCGCCTACTGTGAATGTGCGTGGGACCCGCGACCAGTAACGCTCTTGCTTTTCCGCTTACCTAGCTTCGAGATCATCGGCTTAGCCAACTCTGTCTCACCTCACAATACACTATACGTGTACGATGTGATATATGGGACGTTCGCGTTGTTATCAGTTGTTATACAGTGTTGGACAACGAAAAGGGAAGGAATTCATCCGCTGACTTAACTGGTTTGAGAAAACTTAGGACGTTGTTTTGTGGAAGATTTCATGCGCTCAAAAAGTTGCCCTTTCACTCTCACTGAGGGCGCGATCCGTATTGCGTAGCCGACGTACGAACTCCTGCAGCATTTTCACTGCGATTCTCGGGCGCTCTGAAATCAAAGATTTGAATGACCACGATGAAAGAAATAGAACCCGCGATGGTTCAACTACTACGACGTCAGCTGATCTTGGCTGCGTGTCCACAACAGACATCTCGCCGAAAAATTGTCCAGACCCTAGTTTCGATAGGATTTTTCCATCCGATCTAATCTCTACTGCACCATCCAAGACAAGGTAGAAGCCTGTTCCCTCATCTCCCTTCTTAACGATGGTCTCTCCGCTCTGAAACTTCTGTTGCTTTGATATCTTCACTATAGCTTTCAAGTCTTGCTTGTCGAGCCCGGACCATAACGAGCATTTTTCAAGCATATCGACGACAAGATCATCTTCCGAGCGCGAAAGTTTCATCTTTCTAACATCCATGCCTCGCGTCCTCTCGACCTTTAACACTTCCGCTCCGTATGGCGGAATTGAATCATGATCAGAGTTTCTTCGTCTTTCAGACTTCCGATGCTTGCTTTCGCGTACGCTTCAGGAGCGAAAAGGGCATTGTAACAAACCCTACTGCCGTCAAAGCGAAATAAGCAACAGATACAATATCGACGAGAAGGTTAGCGCTTCTCATCTGCAGGATTCTCACAAGAGCGCTGAATGCATCGGACGCCATATACTGGGATATTACATAGGTCTGGTAGGCAAGGATTAGAACAAATGCGATTGAAAATACGGCAAACCCTGTGAGAAAGGCTTTCTTCCTCGGTTCGAATTTCTCTTCAGCAAGTTTCTTGCGTCTGAAGACTATCGATTTTAAGTTATCAAAAGCCTCCTTTCTGAGATTCGGTATGTCCGCGTAATCCATTAGCGCATAGTATCCGTCGGTTTCGATTAAGGGCACGAAATTCCAGAGCATCCAATAGAAACAGAAGAAACTAGCCATCTTTAGCAATTGGCTAGGCCAAAGGGCATCGGCGAAGACCAAGAAAGCCCCTATCAATAGGGTTGAAAGTGGCCCAGAAAGTGAAACAATGACTCTCATCTTCCTTGGAAGTACCCAAGCGTCGCTTGTGTCGACATAGAACATTGGACCGAAGAAGTACAAGCCAGTTCCAACCTCCCCCGGCATCACGTCCCAAAGACCCCCATAATATGCGAGTGTTGCGCCGTGCGCGAGTTCATGAACGACTAATATTGGGAAAAGGAGCAGGAAATAGAAGAAGAAACCCACATTCGACGAGCCCAAGATCTCGAAATTCGACTGATTGAAGAGGATTGGCAAGAAATTAGGGGCAAGAAGCAACGCGCCTACCCCGATCAGAATCACCGTAACCCACAGGCCAATGCCTTGTGCGAAGAATCTAACCATTCTTCTAAAGCGCAGGAAGAATTGAGAGTTCTTCTGAGTGATCGTGCAATCCAACTCGAAGGCAGAAACGAACCTCAAACGCTTCGACACAGCAACCTCAGGTTCCGTTCCGGCCAAGAGACCTTCCTCGCCTAGAAAGGAGATTGCATCACGGATAGGCTCGTATGATGATTCGAACTTACCTTTAGTCTCACCTACTATTTGGCTGACCGTATGCTCGCCGTCAAGCAGCCACCAAATAGTAACCGTGTGGAAGTCGACATTGTACTCCTCGCCTGTAATCTGGCTCTTGAGGACGTACGGTACGCCGCTTGCGGGATCCCCTCCCATGAGCGAGGCGTGAGAAGATCGCACAGGTTTGTAATTTTCGTCATTTTGTACTCGGTGTATTACGTCCTCTCTGGAGCCTGGCAGGTCAGGAGACAATATTCCAAATCCTATTGGCTGCTCGAATGCCCCTTGGGATCAAACTCTAACCGTATTAATGGTGTTGTCGAGGTCTCCGAGGGCGTGGCAGATGTATCCGATAAAGTACTTGTCCGCCGCGATTAACTTTGCTAAATCACTTGACATGGCAACTGCCTTTTTTCGAAAACTCGAACTGACTAGGATGTCCGGGTTAGCACACTTCGTCTTTTAGCACAAATCCAAAATAGTCAGTGACATAAGGTAGTACAGAGGGCGCGAGAAGCGGAGCGCGACCTAGCGGTTACGTAAAGGCTCCGGACGCCTTGTCTGAAGCCAGCCCGAAGCTCCAAACTTTAGGTTCAGAACCGCTAGAGACCCCAAATGTAGGGAGCTTGAACCTTTGGTTCAAATCTCTCTCCCGGCGCACTACGCGTCGAATAAACATAGTTATGCCAAAATTTCCATGAAAACCTACACATATGATAGAAGAAAGGCATTTCCGATAGGAAAACCGTGAAAACCTACGGGAACAGCATAATAATGACTATTATGCCGACTGCCTCCTTTGCCGTCTGCCCATCCAAAGGAAATTGCCTCAGTAACGCCCTGAGACCTAGGTGACGGTTTAATCATGATGACGGTTCTTTCCAGTACCTCTAGATCGGTGTAGGTGACGAAGAGCTACCGCCCATGTACATGTCACGCTGCTAAGTACAGACTCGTTCTAATTTCTCGTTGACTTTGTGGTATGTTCGGAATGCACGATCATTAGCGGCGTTTTTACGCAGATAATGAAGGGTACTCTTTCCGATTCCACGCTTTCTGGCTTCAGATTGTGTTAGGCTGAGAATCTTCTCCCTCATCAAACGATTGTCTGTTCTTTCAAGGGTAGGAGTCGGCTCAGAGATATCAAGCACGCTAGATCGGCCAGTCAAATATTTTCCTAGCTCAGCTGTTTTCTCTTGGATCACAGTATCCCATTTCATACGCCGACCCTTGTAAACTACCCCCGAATTGAACCGCTCACGGAGAAGCTGAATGAATTGCTTCTTGGCTTCGAGGGTGAAACGATAACGGTAATCGAGCGCCGTGAAATAGAACGATGACCAGTCAAGAAGTCTTGACTGGAAAGCCTGAAGCACCGAAAGATCAACCAGCCAACGAAAAGGTTCCATAAGATCATAACAGAGACTCTGCTTGGTGGAATGATCGGCAAACTCATGAAGAAATCCAACTGAGGGTTCGAGACCTACGGCGTTGATCGCCTTTCTGCACTCAGCTTGAAGAAACCCGTAACCGTAATTCAAGGCTGAATTCACCGGATCGCTCGCATTGTTGTTGTGCTTTGTAGTCATGCGGCCCTGAAACTCAAATTGTTGCGGCATGGCCTTACAGTAGGCTTCCCAATAGCGTCGAGCCACGCGTCCTTCTATGATCCGCAAATCAGAAACTGTCGCAGCTTTCCTGAGTTTGCTTGCTTCAAGTCTTGTCGCTCGAACTTCCCTAGCAATATCATGACTTTCCTGTGCCCAATCCAAAACTTGCAGGCTTCGCTGAAACTTCGCCTCAACGAAACCTTTCGCTAGCGCGAATTTCTTTTTGGGATCGTCTGCGGCATGAATCTGTCCGACTCTCAAATCAGCTTTCACAGGGGGCGCAGGAAGAAGAACCGAAAGCAAACTACCATCCACGTCGAGAACATAGACCGGGGTTCCGTTTCTGGCTAACCAATGAATCGCCCTCAACGAGAGATAGCCGGAGAACCCGTCAAGGAGGATAGAAGAATAGGGGAACCTTCTAGGTGGAAATCGCATTATCTTTGATTGTTTGTCGTTTAGTCGCCCATCAGTTACTGTGAGCCAAGAACGTGACTTCAAATCCTGAACAGAAACTTTGATGCCCCAACCTGAAAGGAGTAGCGGATTCATTCAATTTCGCGGCTGAACATCATCGTAAGTTGGCTAATGAATGTTTTGAGTAGTCAAAGTTTCAACTTCTTCCGTGGAAATGGCTCTGAAACTGTCATGCAATTGCATAGCCTATACAAACAGGCTTGCACTTACGAGCTGGGGCAACTCTCGCCGCTGTAGTGATAGGCTTTGCATTTGGTGCAGTATCGTTGCTTTGCACCATCGAAACGTGTGTACTCAGTCAATACCAAACCCTTCAAGTTTTACATGCATGTTCCTCGCCACGAAACATTAGCTCCCCACATTTTTCACAGCGGTCCTGTTTAGTTTCTTGAATTTTTATTCGCTTAGTTTCCGTTTTCTCTTCCTTGTTCTCAGACATTGAGCACCACTTCACTCTTGCTTTTGCATTCGGCAGGTCTCATATGCTGCAAGGGTCCTAACGAATTCGGTATATTTGGTTAAACTGCCTTTCTTTCGGCGAAGAATGAAAGAGGATATGTCAGAGAAATACCTGAGCACCTTATGCTCCAATTCGCTGGCTCTTTCTGGTTTTGCGTTCGCAAGCCTTGCGTTTATGATAGGTTTCTTTCAGCACAATTTGGAAAGTGTTTCTTCGATTATAATCGCGTTGATGTTCTCAACGGTCCTGTTTTTCGTCAGTTCCGAAATTGCGCGGGAGGGGAAACTACTTGCGGAGTATCTGCTCTCAGAGATAGCGTACTATATTGCAAGTCTCACATTGTTTGTTGCTTTCGCTCTTTTTGTGTCGAATCTCCCGTTTCTTAGCACCATCGCGGAAGTTGCGATTGCCATTCCGATAGCATTGCTTTGTTTGCGCATTGCGTATTCAGTCTATCTCCTTCTGAGGTTGCATTGATTATTTCCGAGGGGCGTTTTGTTAGAGAGTTAACACTAATTCAGGAAGCGAAGAAAGACACGGCATTGTGGCTTAGTCGAGTTTCTAATCTATAGTCGTAAGCCTTTCGCCTGTGACATTTTACTCACTATTTTCTCTTTGAGTTGAGGCATTGATTTTTCGACGTAAATCAACTCGTGATTTGCGTCGTATCTGTCTCGGAAGAGAAAATTCCAATCTGTTTCGCCAAGTTTGACTCTTCGATAATTGAAAAGTTCACGTTTGAAGTCTGACCCTAGCATGAGCTGGACGAATACACGGTCCAGGTCACGCATTTTGTTTCGAACTTCAAGGTACAAGTGCCAACCGTGCTTTGTCCGCATTGCCTCCAAGTCTGTAAGTTGCAGTTTTCCGAATTGGAATTCGAATCGAAAAACGATCGGCCATACTATTTGAATGAATTTGAGTAGGGCCTCTTCGCTTCTGAAGTCGTAATCTAAGAGTAATTGAGTCATGGTATCAGTCTCCGCAAAGTTCCAACCGTGAGCAACGGCTTCGGGAAGCCGCCGAACCATTCTCGAACTCGAAGGTCATGCGTTTGCCCATCCACACACCTTGACTTTCCGAAGTTGACGCGATGCTTGGGGGCTTCCCGATCTTTCGTGCATGTGACAGATAACGGAACAAGTTCGTACGTGACGCCCCGCCGTACCGTGTCAAGGCCAGCACCGAGTTTTTTCCTGAGTTGGCTACCTAATTCTCCGATTCCCACATCTCGCTCGACTGGAATGGCTAAACCTCTCGGGGTCCTCATCATGAGGTAGTCACTAGCGGCTTGGAAGAACCATGATGGAAGTTGGTCTGGCTCATCGAAGTCCAGCCAGATGATTTTGTTCATGCCGACTACTGCGAGGTTAAAGTCCTTTGAAATCCATTCCAACGCCTGGTCCGGTCTCAAGGAGGGCCATTTTCGGTTCACGGTTGAGTAGTTGCTTCGGTTTTGAAGCGGCCTTTTTGCTCTTGGCAAAATGGGCAACATTGTCCAGCCATGTGACGCATAGAATTCAACATGCCGTCTCCATTGATTAAGACGCCATTCTCGCCACTCACGGATTCCATTTTGCCGTTGAGGTAGAAAATCTTCTTGGAAGATTTCGTGGAGAGTTCGGGCTGGCTTAATTTCAATCAAGAAAATCTACCAGACTTTGGTGTATTTGCTATCGCCTGAGTGTAAATATCTGAAGTACGGCCGACTCTCGGTAGTTGCCGGAATAGTGGTGAAGTCCATCGAAGGAACGAGACCAGCGAAATTGTGATCCCGCACTACGTCCTTGATTTCTTCAATGCCTTTGTCTATTGCCGCCTTGTCTCTGTTCGGAATTAGAATCATCACCTTCAACTCAAGGATGCGCGCCGGCCCCTGATGATCGTACTTCACGACACCTATGAGCTCCCAACGTCGCACTGTCCGGGCTGGTTGTCGATGTAAAATTTCCCGTTCTTTGACTGCCACCTTCTCATAGACCAAGAACCGTTTTTCCTTGATGCGTCGAATATTGATGAGGATACCTCGCTTCCGTTGACTCCTACGAATGTGCCGAAGATAGCGATACACCGTGCTCTTCGAGATTCGTTCGAACCAAGCGACCTGCGGTATCGTCAGGGGCTCGTTTCGAGTTGTCGAGTTGTAAATGCGGCGATAAATTGAGTCGGCCCGTTCCTGCCGCGAGAGGCGCTTTCTGTGGCGCTTGTGAATTTGGGTCGTAGTGACTCTAATCCTATGCCTAATGCGTTCGCGCTTCCAGACTGGTGGCAAGTTGAGTTCTCTTCCTCTCCTTCTCGGCTCTCTCTGGTGGCGGGCCGTATTCTTTGAAGGGTTTTCCGAGCGATGGCGATTTCCAGTTTACTTTGTTCATTTCCGCGGCAGTCTCTACGTACTCTCGCGCTGTCTGCGGCCTGAACCCTCTAAACCGCAACTGCTGAATGAGTTCGTTAAACTCCCAGCCCGCATTGAGTAGTTCAGCCATCAACTGGATGGTCTTCGTTCTACGCGTTGACCCGTCTCCCTCTGCTGGAAGCCGATTCGGGAAAGGCGTTGTTGTCATGTTATTTTCTCAGCTCGGGTTCAGTTTCAGCTGGGTCAGTCGCATCCAAGACCCCTGCTTTCTTTGCTCGGTGTTTAGGACGGGGTCTTAGTCGGCCCCGTCCCAGGCTCGGCGTCTGTGCATTGTTAGCATCCTTCCTCTTCGCACGAGTCGATAGGTCCAAAGCTTTGAATCTCCCAAACTTTGTTCTGTTGTATGAGTTCTGTGAGGAGTGACAAATTGGGCATCTCGCCTTGCCGGAACCACGGAAATCCCACCCGTGGCCTCCACACTTCTTTCTCGGGTCGAGACAACGAACGTGAACCAAACTTTTCACGACAACATCTTCACGTGATTTTCGGCAGATAAAGTTAGGTCTAGAAGTAGGCTTTATACACGTGTATGTATGATTCATACATTGATGTAGATTGGCTGAAGAGATGAAACGTCGTGTTGTCTCAGAGTTGCAGACGAGTTCAAGGACTGCTGAAGACTTGCGGAGGGCGTTGCTGGGGGAAAGACCGGAAGGCAAAGGGCAGAGGCAGTATGATACACGGTATCAAGCCCTTAGGAGAGCAATCGACCAACTGGTCAAAGATGGCTTGGTCAATGACGCCCGATACGCCTTCCGTGGAGAGGTCGCTGATACATCGTACCTTGCTGAGTTAATCAGACGAAACGCAAGAACAGCCGACGTGTCGCGGCTGGAATTTGTGATGGAGGAGATTCAATCGGAATGCGGTAAGGTTGGAGCGATTAGAACATCAGGACTAGTAACGTTCCTACATGATAAATTAAGTCACCTTGACGCTAAAACTCGTGAACTAGCTCTCGGCAGTCTGCGCTACCTTGTCTCCAATCTCAAAGATGGCGCGAAAGACGACCGTAAGACAATGCTAGATATTGCTGAGAAATTTAGTGAGCCAATAATCAAACTTGCAGGAAAGCACCAACCGGTTTCTGTTCGCGCTGAGGCTATCAAGCTTCTAGCCGAATTAGGACTTCAAGAATCTATCGACGTGTTAACTAACATTGTCAAAGCAGAGCCAGAGAACACATTCAAGGAATTGTATTCACCGTTGAAAGAAGCTCTATGCCACAAGTACGACGAGCATGCCTTCTCAAAAAACAGACTCATGCGCGACCACAAGTCAGCCGTACATCAAGCTCTCTTAGACCTGCTAAAGACAAGGGACCAAAAAATCTTAACCAAGAGAGTAGAACCACTGCTCTGGCATTTCAAGACCGGTGGGTTATCACACTATCCGAACGGAGAACCGTACTAGGTATGGGCGGTAGGACGTCGCCTGCTGCACACCAAAGTAGAGGTCATTGTACGTGAGTTCTCCTTTCAGTGAGGAGCGTTTAGGTACGTTCTTGTCGATTATTGTGTTTAGTCTGCTGAGCAGGGTGCTACAGTCCTATCTGCGTTTTTCTAGGTGCTCTCGTACGGCTTCACGGACGACTTCGGCAACTGACACGTATCTCCCTTTGGATTTCTTAACAAACTCTTCGATTTCCAGATAGAGTTGTTCAGGAATCGAGAGATTGCGGTAACCCTTTCTGACCAGAGAGTATCCTCTAACGTGATTTATTGTTAGGTCTAAGGGCGTTTTCGAGCACCGGTCCAGTACACTTTTTACTCGACAAACTCGTCTCAGTTTCTAATTGCTAGTCGCCCCAATATTCTATCGTGCTCGGGGGAAGAGGAATACAGTAATGAAAATGAATCATAGGCGAGGCTTAGTTACTTTCCTGTTGCTGGCTACGGCGATGCTTATGTTAGGTTCCGTTTCCCTTCTCCCTGTCCGTGCAACTGTCGTTACGCTCGACCAGAGCATAGCTGACACATTCTATGGGTGCAGTACTGGAACGAGTTGCGAGAGCGCCGCTGAAATCAGCAGCAACCCGAACAGGTACGTTCTTGTTTTCATGAATATGCGGCAGGCAGGTGCAGGAGCAGGTTCTGGTACGTGGGGTACTTTTTCACATATTTGTTTGGCGGCATCAGGAAGTACATGTGAATCAGGAAACTATGTGACTCTCACCAAGGAGGGTGTTGAGCCAAATCCGAGGTTTGACATTCAGATTATGCTTGCCGACGCCTACACGACTGCCGGATTCACGAATTACATGCTCCGCTATGAGTACACTACGCTTGGATACGACCTTGACGAGTTCGGTTTCGACGCATCAACATGGGCCAACACTGCAACCACAAGCCCGTTCTTTGAGGATTTGAATTCTTGTAACGCAGAAGTAGGGGTCACTTACACTAATGCTGTATGTAGTGTTGTGTCAGGCACAACGGGAAGAGTGGTGGTGGCTGCATTCAGTTTAGATGCAGACTCTTGTGATGTGCCAGGGGTTACCCCCTATCAAACTGCGGTCACTTCCGTTGCCAATTACGCTTGCAGCGTAGCCCCTATTGATTTTCATGGTGTCGAGTACACTCATACCAGCAGCAGTGTTAGCATGGAGTTTGGATTATCTAGCGCCGAGCCATCATCTGCTTACCTATCTTGGGCCATGATAAGCCTGGGCATTCTCCCTGCACGTTCAGCCACAACGTCTACGACGATTAGCTTAACTTCGTCGAGCACTACTACGCCGATCCCAGAGTATCCGCTCGGCCTGCCATTACTGTCAATCTTCATGATAGTTGCTTACGGGTTAATCCGACGAAGAAAAGCGACTGAACTCAGGAATCGACGGATGAGTCAGTCCAATCTACGAAATTCGAACAGTCAGATAGACGGTAATTTGTGAAAAACATCGAAGAAGAGCAGTAGGAATATGGTTTCCAACAATGCGACTATCGCGACACAGAAGTCCATAATGACTCTTTGTCTAGGATTGTCCCAGTTCTTCATCATTCTAAATGAACCGTAGTATGCTAGAAATCCGCTCAAAACGAAGACGGTTTTCCATAAGGTCGTATTAGCAATCAAGACATTGATTATCATCGCAAGGGTACTAAGCATGGCGAGATAGGTTGCTAGTACCATCACTTTGAACGGGGGTGGGTGGATATCCGCTAGCCTTTGCCTTCTAGTCGTTCCTCTCCTTCTTCTCCCAACCGCTCTGATGTACAGCATTGCGATAATCAAGGTGAGCGTCCCGAAAATGAAGGTGACACCCACTACTACTAGGGGCATCCAAGAATACGAACTGTATGCGACACTTAGATGGTGAAGCAAATAGTCGCTAATCGCACTGATGGAATAGAAGCCAAATGAAATCAAGAAATAATCAGTAAGAGCACCGAGATTTTCAATTGCACGTTCACGTGTACGCCTACTTCGATAACCGGCGACAAGTGTGTAGGAGAACAGGAGCAAGGAAAAGTGGGGTTGGTTGCGTAGCAGGGCGAGCGTAAGCGAGGAGGTGGGTATAATGGTGCGGGCGACGAGATTTGAACTCATGATTTAGGCTGTGTGCATCGCCACCATGAACTATTCTTGGCATTTTGTGTTGGTAGGGTTGGTTTTTCCAGGTTTGAATTACCGTTTTGATATGACGATTGGTTTCGACCTGTCTATCTGTTGCGCAAGTTTCGCTGCGTGGCAAGTGAGGGCGAGGGACCAGAGATAATCGTCGTGGATACGGTCTTTCTCAGGAGATTCGAACAACAGGTTACCTGTCTTGCTCACTTGATATCGCAGAGCGTTAAGTTGCATGATCAACCGCCTATCGTTCGGAAGTGTGATACGCTGATGTTCGAGAAATGAGCGAAGGCTGGAAGCTAAGTCTATCTTGGAGGCAGCGGTGAATATGACTCCTACAACCTGTCGTATGACGCGGTTCAAGTCCTCCATCACTGCCTCACCCACTCCCGTTTGATCCGCCGCCCCAGAAATGATCTTGAAAGTTTCCGCTAATTGACCGATTCTGCCTACCTGTTTCCCGTATTCCATGCCGCTCCATGCGCTGATGTGCCGAACGACTATGCAGCCATCCTCTTCAAATTCGGCCAAGATTACGACTGTCTCGTCTCTTTGCTTCGCGAAATCTATCCCTATCACATACTCTTTGTCAGATTCGCCAACATCCTGCAGAACGAGAGTAGGATCGACGCATGGCGTGATCAAATCAAGCGGTAGGTACGTATCCACTTGCTCAATGAACTCTCCGAGGTATTCCTGCTGAAATTCGGGCTCAGTCAGGTTGAGGTGTTCCTGCTCCATGCGCTCCCTACTGATCAGCGGGGAGATAGTGGACGGGTAGAGATCGTAGGCTCTCACATCATCCCTCGTGGCCTGCTCGTCCGTCGCGATCTTGTACTGATCCCAGAAGAGGCCCCGTTTGCCGAAAGGGGTTGAGACGATTGTGAATGTGCCCTGGGTTGCAATTAGCATTGGCTTGATGGCGCGCATCACGGGTTCGTCGTTGAGGAAGTGCGCGGCCTCATCCAAGTAAATATCATTGGCCGTATACCCCCTTATTCTATCAGGGTTGTTTGGAGTCGCTGCAATCACAGATCCGTTCTTGAGCTGCATTTGATTCCTATTCTTCACGGACACAAGTGCTGCTAAACGAGGGTTCGAATTCACGATTCCCTGAATCTTACTCATCACGATCCAACTTTGACGTTGCGACGGTGAAACAATGAGAATGACTCGCCTGGACGTGAATGCTTTCCAGACGGCCTCATGTGCTATTGTAGTCGTTATGCCAATTTGTCGCGACTTACGAACGACACGGACTCTGAGCTGGTTGTCCCGCAATAATTCCGTTTCATAGGGCCAGGGATTGAAATTCGTGTTGGCTCTCAGCCAAGCTACGGGGTCTACGAGCTCAAGGACTCGCCTATAGAATGCTGGCTCTTTGCTCAAGTTGTCCAACAACCGCATCCCTCAGCTTTGGGGATAGTGAATTGATGAAAGTGGCAACAGCCTCCTCCGATGTCTGCATGTTCATTGAAGTCGGAGGCGGTGGCTGAGCTTGTGAGAGTGTCAAGTGGTTCTTTTCGGCGGAGATATTCAGTAGTATGGAGAGTAACTTAGCTTTCATCTGGCGGTCGTCTTCCCTAATTATCGTTAGTCCCGTCCCATCTTTTGCTGGAACTTCTCTGGGAGGCCGGTGGTAGAGGATCCATGCTTCCCGCCAGATTTCGTCAAGTTCAGCGTTTGCCAGTCTAAGTGTGCGAATTTCCTGAGCCTGCACGATCTGCATTAGGTTGGCGCGGATGGCCTCCAAATCCCGTTGTACGGTTCGCACTGAAACCATGGTTTGTTTCGAGATTTCGGTCGGGGTCAGGCCTCGAAGCGAAAGCCTTTGCACTTGTTCCTGGCGTAGGAGCATTGCAGCTTGCGTATGTCCTTCCCTTCTCCCGCCCAAATGTCCTCCCTCTCAACATCTACCCGGTTCGAGCGCGATCTTCCTTAGGATGTAAGTGGGTGAAGTTGTCGATTCGCTCAGCCTTGGCGTGCGTGAATAGTTCCCATCGTTTCACGGCCACATCCACATACCCCGGGTCAATCTCGATACAGTATGCGCTGCGGTGGTGTTTTTCGGCAGCGATTAGGCATGTACCTGAGCCAAGGAATGGGTCGACAACAATTTCGCCGCGTCGGCTACTGTTGATTATCGCTCTTTCGTAGACGGCGACGGGTTTCTGTGTTGGGTGCATGCGCTGGTTGTTTGGTTCGAGAGGAATGCGCCATATGGTCGTCTCGTTCTTTGGGCCGAACCACCGCGATTTGATGCCGCCTTTCGCGCCTGTCGGGTAGGAACCCGGCCCACAGTACACGATGAATTCATGCTCGGCGTGGTAACGTTCCCAAGTAATTACTGGGAATCCTTTGTCCCACACCAGAAACGGCGCATATCTCACATGGTTGGCTTCTAACCAGTTCGCAACTTTCACTGCAAGTTTCGTACCACAGCAAATGTACGCCACCCCATCCCCCGTCATGTTCTCGAAAACGTTGGGTAAGGTATTGACAGTAGTCGTGGGGTCTTCGTCCTGTTCGATCCTACCCCAACTCTTGTGATGCACCTCCCGGCCGCTCATCTTATCAAGCACAAATTTGTGGCCAACATCGTACCGCACTCCGTAAGGGGGGTCCGTGAAGACCATGCCAGCTTGGCGACCCTGGAGAAGAATTTGCCAACTGTTTGGGTCTTTAGCGTCACCACATAGCAAGCGATGGTTGCCAAGTTTGTAGAGGTCCCCCGGTTTCGACACAGCACCCTTTGGCAGTTCTGGAACTGAGTCATCGCGGGATTCGAGCTCGATTGGAAACGACTCTATAGCCAAATTCGCTTCGTGTTGGGAGAACCCCGTAAGGTCGAGTTCGGGCAAGGGGGCCAGTTCTTCCAGTAGCGGCGCCAACTTCTCCATACTCCACTCACCACTTATCTTGTTCAGCGCCAAGTTGAGAATCTTGAAATCTCGTCTCGAGAGTTGCAACTTCACGACGGGAACTGTCTTCAGTCCTAGGTCGCTGAGAACTTTGGTGCGTTGGTGGCCGCCAACAATCCGATAATGCTGGTCCACGATCAGAGGATCTACGATGCCAAACTTAGCTACATTTTCAGACAGCGCTCGATATTGCTCCTCACTAATGACGCGTGGGTTTAGCTCCCACTCCTTCAGCTTCGTAGGTGAAACATACTCGATAGTAATCCTGCGGTTTTCGGATGTTTTCGAATGAGGCAATTTGGTTCATGTAACACTTCCCTTCCAAAACTTATAGCACAGTATTTCAGTGTAATATAACGCGTTAGTGAGCTATCCACAAGTGATCGCAAACGAGAAACGTGCTTACCGATAATGAGAACAGGATACTCACGCTATTCGCCGAGGGCAGACTGAGCGTCCCCACCAAGTACGCAATTGCAAAGTCGCTCCATCTTAGAAGTTCTAGCGTACAATACGTTGTCAACAAACTTACAGAGCGGAACTTGCTTCAGGTCGGCTTAAGCAACGAGTGGAGGACAGGCCGCATTAGACGGGAGTTCAAATTCACTTTTGTTGGAACCATGTTCTACCTAGCCATGCTTCAGGCAAAGAAGAGTCACAAGGAACATCAGGAATCGGTTAGGCGTTTTCTCAAATCTCAGGGCTCCTCACTGGCATATGCCCCGTTCACTGAGTTCGACGAGATTGATGAGAACCTGAGGAAGAGAGATAGTATCGGTGAGACTGGGAACAAGGCCGTAGAAGCATTCTGTTCTATCGCGAGTCTGCTCTTGGCCCAAGTCGGCCACCTTGCTCCATGTGAATGGAACTTTTTTACATTCAAGGGTTGGGAGTTCAAAACCATGCAGCCCGACGCCATCACAGAGACGAAAGCGAAAGAGAAACAGGAGCAGGCTTGGAAGGAAGGTTTCGCCGGACTTCTACTCGACTTCTATCTTCGACACCCAGATCCCCCAGTCTGGAGAAATAACCAGAAGCTAAACCTGTTCTATGACGAAATGCTCAGCAGACAAGAAGAAGAGAAGCACAAGGAGTTGGAAAGAATAACCAGCGACCGCAAGTATCTTCTGCAGTATCGTAAGGTTAGGGCGATTCAAGACACGACATAAAACGACATAAACAGATTCAAATCTCCACGGCTCTGCGACATATTATCCTACTGCACACCCTTTACTTGCCTTCACCCGAGAATATCTTTGTTTGGGCTTTGCCGGTCATTTTGTGTGTGCGCACCAGGTATATCCTATAGATCCTCATGTGTCTTCAAGTGCATTTTCAAGGTCGGCGGTCAAGTCTTCGGCGTCTTCTATTCCTAGTGATAATCGCACCATCCTATTGTTGAGTCCAACCTCCTCTAATTCTTGGGGAGTCAGGTAGTAGTGGGAGGAGTAGACTGGCATCGAGACGAGGGATTCGACTCCGCCCAAGCTGAGGCCGTGGATAATGAGTTTCAGGCTCTCAATGAACTTCACAGCCTTTCCTTCGCTCTCTAGTTCAAGGCATACTACGCCGCCAAATCCTCTCATCTGACGCTTAGCCAATTCATGTTGTGGATGGGATCTGAGTCCTGGGTAGTAGACTCTTTTCACCTTGGGATGGTTCTCCAAGTATTGCGCCACCTTCATGGCGTTCAGATTTTGCCTTTCCATTCTGAGGGCCATAGTCTTGAGTCCCCGTATGGTAAGGTATGCAGCAAAGGGGTCGATTACTCCTCCGTAGACCTTGAGCGTCTTCCTCGCTGACGCTATGAAATCGCGTCCTCCAACTATCATGCCTCCGATCAGGTCGTTGTGGCCGCCATAGTATTTCGTCGTGCTTACGAGAACAATGTCTGCTCCCATTTCGAGGGGGAGCTGGTTTACGGGTGTGGCAAACGTATTGTCCACCATGAGCTTCAAGCCATGTTCTCTGGCTATTCGGGCGGCGGATTGAATGTCAGCGATTCTAAGGTCTGGGTTTGTTGGTGTTTCAACGAACAGCACCTTAGTCTTCTGAGTAACAAGTTTCTCAGCTGCCTCGATGTTTCGCGTGTCCACGAAGCGTGTTGTGATTCCGAGCTTCGTCAGGCTGTGTTTCAGGATGTTGTACGTTCCTCCGTAGAGCATGTTCGAGGAAATTATCTCGTCCCCTTGCGCAACCAATGTTAGGAGGGCAGTAGCGGTAGCGGCCATGCCCGAGGACGTTGCCAACGCGTCCTCTCCAGATTCTAGAACAGCGGCCTTTCTCTCAAGAACGCGCTGTGTTGGCGAAGTTGGTCTGGAGTACATGTAGCCTTGCGCTCCATCTTCAACCCCAGCATTGTAGGCAATCACATCTTTCATGGAGTCGAAGGCATAGACTGCGGACTGGTAGATCGGTGTCGGAACTGATCTAGTAGTCTGGTCGATCGTCTCGCCTGCATGAACGCATGCAGTCAACAAATGCTTACCGAGCAATCCTTTAGCTTTCTGCGATTTTTTTGGGTCTTCGCGAAACAAAGTAGGCGCCACGCTTCACACAGGTTTGAGTTGGCTAATGAAACTTTGTCTCGACTATCGGCTCAGTATAACACCCTCAGAAATATTGTGCGCGCACAAGTAGATCACACGCAGAATTCTGTGCCCATGGGACATGTTTTATCGCGTACGGCATCTCGCTAGGCTGGCACGAGTAAATGAATGCGTGTCTTCTGCATTACAACTGGTCATGGCCTCGGAGGTTACTTTATTCTGGGGGCTAAGGGGCTATTAGTGCTCGACAGAGAGGCGGGACCTGATGTTCAATCAAGAAGCGATCGAAATAATCGAGGGAAAGAATTTTGCGTTCTTGGCTACGTCGATGCCTGATGGGTCTCCGCACGTATCTCCCGTGTGGATCGATCGCGATGGAGATATGCTTTTGGTGAACACTGTTCCTGGAAGGATCAAACAGAAGAATATTTCAAGAGACCCAAGAGTGGCGATTAGCATGACCCGAGAGAAGAATCCCTACGGACACTTGTTCATAAGAGGGATAGTTATCGAGCAAACTCAGCAAGGCGCATTAGACCACATCAATCGCTTGGCCAGAAAATATCTCGGGAAAGACTATCCGTGGACCGATAGAAACAGAATCATACTCAGAATCAAACCGAAATCCGTAAAGATGATACTGGACTAACCCCATCTCCACCTCAAACCATCATTGAAGGCTAAGGACGAAGGAAGTCGACCGTTTTCCTGTGTGTGGCTATAGTGGTGCGCACACACACGGAAAAACTAAGCCGTTAACTTGACTTCGTCTCCGGCTTGAACAGTTCTTTGATCTTGTCCAAGAGGCTCTGATACCTCGGGTCGTTTCTGCCCTTGGCAAAGAGCGGACAGTACATCAAGTATGCGTGTTGAAGCACGTGTTGGTCCGTAGCCCTGTTCATGTATGTGAAGTAGGAGTCGAGGTCGCCCAGGGCATAGTGGATGAATCCAATGCCGTTGAGGTCTAGGGAACTACTCCAATTTTCCTCGATCTTCCGGATGGCCTCCAGAGCGGTATTCCTGTCTCCCGTTTGTGCCGCAATAAATCCCTTCATCCAGCCCACCCAGGAATCGGTGGGCTCCAGCTTCTCGGCCATCGAAAAGAACTTCTTCGCCTCCTCGTGGTTGCCCTTGAACATGTAATACTCGGTCATGTTCCGGTAGGTTCCGGCCGGGGCCAGCTGGGCAGTCTTCTCCCAGAACTGAAGTGCCTCGCTTTCCCTTCCCATGTAGAAATAGAACGCTCCGAGCCTCTCAATATATCGGGGCCTGACAGGATCCAAACGATATGCGGCCTCCCACAGCCTGACCCCTTCATCGCCATCGCCCTTGAGGAACGCCACGTTGGACAGGATTCGGTAGGCATCTGTGAGACTGGGATTCAACTCGATCGCCCGCCTGGCTTCGGTTTCGCTCGCCACCATATCATCCTCAAGAAAATGGATCAGAGCGAGCGCTTCCGCGGCTTCGGCCAGCTCCGGGTCCAGTTCAAGCGCCTTCTTCACGGACAGCTCCGCTTTGGGAACTGACTTCTCATATGGTTCGTAAGCGTTCGCTGCGAGGGTAATGAAGCAATCAGCCAGCCCCAGGTACGCCCTCGCGAAGGAAGGATCAAGCTCCACGGCCTTTTCAAGGAAGCCTACTGCCTGCCTGAGCGAGGGTTCGGTCTCCATTCGAACCAGCTCCCTGCCCCGCAGGAAGTAGGTGTACGCCTCCGTGTTCTCAGTAGCCTTCTTCGTGATCACGCGCTTCTCCGAGTCCACGAGCCGAATCTTAAGCTCCCCAGCCACTCTCTCAGCGATCTCCGATTGGATCGCGAAGACGTCCTCCAGCTGCCTGTCGTAGTTCTGAGCCCAAAGGTGACCCTCCGTTGATGTGTCGATGAGCTGTGCCGTTATCCTGACCTTGTTGCCTGCCTTTCTGACGCTGCCTTCAATCAATGTGCCAGCGTTCAGCTCCCTTCCCACATCCGAGGCACTCTTCTGTGATCCCTTGTATTTCATGACGGACGTTCTTGCGATGACTGTCAGTTGTCTCACGCCCGAGAGCGATGTGATCAGCTCCTCCGTCATGCCGTCCGCGAAGTATCCATCTTCAGGGTTGGAACTCAGGTTTGCGAAAGGCAGGACTGCAATCCGCCTCTTGTCCAAGCCCGCTCCGGTAGCCTCTTGCCTCTTGTTTCTTGTCTCTCGGGGGCTAACCCTTCTAAGGGAAACTCTTTCTCGGCGGTTTGGATTCCATGCATCCACTTGATTCGTAGGTACTTCCGGGTTCCGCCTTCAGATTCCTTCTCAATCATCTCAACGTTGCCGTCGAAAAGGTCAACGATGGCCTGAGCGTCCTCGGCTGAATGCATGTAGGGGTTTAGAACGGCTAGGGTTGTGATACCCTTCGACCGCAGTCGCTCAAGTAGTTCCGTGAGCCATTTCCGTGTCTGCAACGCCTTATGGCGAAGCAGAATGTCGGAGAGGATGTCTATGACCAAACGTTTCGGTTGGGTTGAAGTGATTACTTCACCGATCTGCAGGTTCACGTCCGTCAGGTTCTCAATACCCTTCCCTGGGATGATGGTTCTCGCGGGTGAGACGGGTTTATCGCTGCAAACCAGCGACCTAACGTTCTCACTCATTTTCTGCGTAATGGTTTCGGCTGAGGAAACCGTGCGACATATCAGCAGAGCCTCTTCCTTGGAAGCTCTGAGGAAGTTTCCAACCAGAAGCGGGACCTCATCACTTGCGGGAGCACTAAGAACAATTGCTGCTCCAGCTAGGAACCCACCTTTCAGAACCTCATCTAACCTACTGTAACCTGAGGAGACTCTGGTTCTAGCAGTGGTTGTGGCGATTTCCTTCTCTTGCAAGAGCTAATGTTTACCAGCTTTTCGAGATGGGGAAGCAGACGGACCTTAGATATTTACGATTTGTTTGCATTGTGTGCCCTTCTTTCGTCGTCAAAAAGTGTGTGTGGTATAGCTGGTGCGAGCAACGAAAATTGAATCGTAACTTTAGTGGATTGCGCACCGCGAGACTTGTCAACGTAAAGTACATAGGATATTTGCTGTCAGCCTCGCGTCCGTTTCTCGGCGTGCGCAGGCAAGCTCTGATTAACTTGAGAAAGGCCCCTTCCCGTAATCATGTGATTTTTCGTCAGACAAGACTTCGATTAGACTTTCCGAAGTCATAACTCCTTCGAGTGTTGCCTCGGAGAATAACTTGTAGAGTTTATTTTCATCCTCGGCTTCGAGGAAGGCAACGACATCGAATCTCCCGAATACGGCGTAAGCGTCAGTGACAAAACTTAAAGTCCGAAGTTTCTTTGCGAGATTCACGCCCTTGGGCACGCTACCTCCACTCCTAAACAGCATTACTGCTCTAATCAATCCTCACGCCTCTGCAGCAACTAGTGTTTCCGTTATTACAACGCCAGCAAGATCCCCAATTTTGGTCCCGAGAGCAGCGAGGGTTCTCATATTTCGTACTTCGATACTCGCTACAACGTCAGCGTTACCGACGACTGCAAACGCAGACTTGACGCCTTCGAATGAAGCTATCTTCTCAGCTACTAAGTAGTGCTGTCCTGGGCGTACTCTGATTAAGGCACAGGCCTTCACAATGCCCTCTTCAGTGACCATCATTTGCACCGAATCAACAGTCCTCTGCCCTGTCACCAATAAGCTTAGCCGAACTAATTTTGGCAACTGGGGTACCTTTGTTGCATCCCCCAGAAAACGAACGAACAACGGTCTGTGGTTTACTGTTAGTTGTTGAGTGGTTTGTTGTCGATGTCACTGGTGCGCACACACACATTGCGTGTACGACGGTCCGAATTACGACGTCCGCACCAGGAGATACACACACTTGAGGACGAAACGACGGTCCGATTTTGGACGCCCGCACCATTGAACACACACAGCTGTGACGAGCGGGGTTTGAGTTTCAGATCGTTGGGCTATCACGTGCGGGTTTAGTGGTAACGAACCGGGAGTCGCTAAGGAGGATTATGCTCGGTCGGTCCTCCTCTCTGTTGAGTTGTACTCGGACAAGGATCTATTCTTGTAATGTTCTCCTTCTTGCAGTTGCAATCCAGACGGCGAGTAACATGGCAGCGCCTCCCAGAAATGTATCTATTGTTACACTCTCTCCAAGAAGAAGCATGCCGCCCACGACGCTAAACACAGGTGCGAGGTAGAGTTGGATCATAACTCTTGAGACACCTCCTTTTTCGACTAGAGTGTAGAACAACGAGTATCCCATCACTGTGCTCAAAATGGAGAGGTAGAGAAGGGCTTCCCACCCCGCCACTGAGAGGTTCGACACATCGCTGATGAAAGATGCTGATATGAGTGGCAGTAGCATGACGGTTCCGACTGGCCCTGCCCATATAGCCACGGGTAGGGCCCCATACTTGTTCACGAGCGGTTTGGCCAAGACCGCGAAGAGAGCGTAGGACAAGGCCGCCAGGACAACCGCAAGCGGTCCGTAAACCGCGGATCCTCCCGATAGGTCCCCAACCGAAAGAATTGCTGCTCCACTTACAGCAAGGACTATCGCAAGAATCAGCCTTCTTCCAATTTTCTCTTTGAGAAGCACAACAGCGAGCAGTGCTGAAAAAACAGGCCCTAAGGAGATTAGCAGACCTGCTAGACCTGCAGAAACACTAACTTCGGCGTAATTGAGAGACAGATGATAACCAGCGACATTGAAAAATCCAATAAGTAAGAGCCTAGGCACGTCAACTCTACTGAATGGGGTTCGAGGCTTTCCCAGGAAAGGTAGCAGAGCCAAATATCCAACAGAGGCAACTAGCCACCTGAGTAATGTCAGATTAACGAAACTGAGTTCCGTGTCCAGCATCCTGATCGCTACGAAAGCTAGGCCCCATATGACGCTCAGCACAATCAGCAAACCATAGTCCAAAAAGGTCCGCTGACTACGCTTAGCGCTTGAGTTTGGCAGCCGGCGTCTCCTCCATTCTCAGTAAAACTTTCTTCCGTCCTATCCCGCACCGATACCCACCAAGTTCGCCGTTTTTTCTTACAACGGAATGGCGTGGAGTCAACAGGGTTGCGGAATTTCTAGCGCATGCGCGTGCAACTACACCTATGATGCTTGGTGCCAGGACTAAGCTTGGAATTTTACTGAGAGTCATTGAGATCATGACGAGACTAAAAGCTTCGGTCAATAAGAGCGTTGACTCCGAATCTTGCTCTCAAACTACGCCGAATTTCAAAACACCAAATTTATGGCATCACGGTTATGCCCATCTAAGCGATTCCTGTATTTTCTCCGACAATGTTTAATATGCAGCATAATGTTCGGTGCGATTTCGGTTCAGTCGGAGCTTAGGATTGATGATTAGCTGTGACACGAATTCTAGTCTTCGTAAACATTTTTGTCGAAAAACTCACCCTGGATGACGTCGTCCGTGCTCTATGTCAATTTTCTAACGTGGAAGAACTTTACGAAGTGACAGGGGAATGCGATATTGTCGCGCTCGTGTCAGCAGCGGACATAGATGAATTCCGAGATTTCTTGAAGTATAAGCTTCTGAAAATTAAGGGCGTAAGGAGTACAGTAACCTCTGTCGTGTTTAACGCATCCAAGCGCTCTACAAACTCCATGCAAGCTCCTAAGTCGACCGCGCAATAGCAAATCCCTACAACTCGTCTATCGAAGGGCATCTAGACTAGGCAATGGTGCCTTTCTTGCATGACTTGCATGAGAAATCACCCAAAGATCAAGACGATAACTATTCCTCTGCCCAATGTGGCAGCACCAGAACGAACTCGGACGCGGCGATGTGTATCTACTGTGAAAGGTCTTTAATCTTTCGTGCAATTTCCGGGATCTCAGCGAACGGGGTGTCTTTCTCGACGGTTACGACAACGAGGTTTTCGCCGATCGGGAAATGGAGTTCATAGTATGCCTGATAGCTGAGGACTGGCTAGCTCCATGGTACCGAGCCATTTGGCGCGTTTGTTGGCCATCTCAGCGTGAAATGGCACTTGAAGCTCAAGCATCAGTCCGTCCTCCGCTTCAGGACTCATTCTCTTGACCCCGGGTCTCATCTCGGATAATAAAACGCCCTTTTTCATCGCCACCATCCCAACCCCCCGAATCTTGGGGTGTACGGCGAAAACTTGTTCGGGCCTAAGGACCTCTTTCAAACGGCCACAGGCAAATTATGTTACGCCGACCTTCGGCTTTAGATTTTCGATATGACACAGGTTATAGATTGATTGATCGCCACACTTTCTAACGAATCAATCGAGACCGCGGTTCGAGTTGGGATGTTCCTCGCAGGAGTTACAGGAATTGGTTCGCGACGAATGTGAGTGCGCTTAGATTGGTCAGCTTCGTTTTGCTTCGTATTCTACGTAATTTGTCAACTTGTAGCCCTCAGTTCCACTGAACTTCATCCCCAGCCTCGCAGCGGCTCCCTCGCCTATGGATGAGGCTCGCGATTCAGAGGTTTTCCGTAGACGGTTGTGATTGCCGTAGAGACAACTATCAGGAGACCGCCGAACCACTGTGATATGGTGAGTTTGTTTCCGAAGAGGGCTAGGGAAAGAAGTACTGAGGTGACCGGTTCGATGAGGCTGATCAATGCAGCTCTGGAGGGACCTATTTTCGAAATGCCGATGAAGAGTGTAGTTGCTGCAAGAACCGTGCATACGAGTGCAATGGTCACCACCCAGAACCATCCGGCAAAGCTCCAGTTCAAACGAATCGAACTGGTCAATGCTCCGGTTATGCCAAAGCTTACCGACGCGGCTCCCATTATGTAGAAAGCAGCTACGTCTCCCTTGACCCTTCTAAGAACCTTCGATCCGGCAAGAATGTAGATTGTGTATATTATCGCAGAAGCAAATGCGAGGAACACGCCGAGGCCGATGGCTGTCCCGAACGGATTTGCAACCAAGACCAGCCCAATCAATGCTATTATGAAAACTCCTGCGAGACGGCGCGGAACCTGCTCCCACCCTAACACATAGGCGCCCAATGTTACGAAGACTGGGTACGTGTAAAGAAGCAGCGCAACGATTGCAACAGGCGAGAAGAGGAGAGCGGTGAAGTAGAAAGTGGATTGCAGGAAATAGACCAGCGCACCGAGTATAATCAACGCCAAGAGGTCCGTTCTCTTGGGAAGAACCAGCCTGTGGGAGGCGGCGAGAAGCGTTCCCATGATCAGGAATGCGAGAAGAAATCTGATGAAGAGAAGTTCGTCAACACCAACTCCTTGAGCGTACGCGAACCTAGCGAAGATGGGCTGGAAGCCAAACGAAACGGCTGACACGAAGACGAGGACTGTTCTCTCGCTATCTCTGCGCAAGCTAGCCACGATTAGTGGATCTGATTCTAGCGTAAGTCGCACAGAACGTAGCGATCGGGCCGATCAAACGCTGCCTCATTTGGTCTTAGCATTAAGACCCCTTGAAAGTCAGCACGAAAACCTCGCGCAATCATTCTCCGATACGCATTATGACACGCCGAGTTTACACCCGCCACTACATCCGCCATTCCTTTCATAGTAGCTAGCTCCTCACAGGCACTTAGCAACCGGTCAAAGAAATCCTCCGCACTAGCTCCGCTCCGGACGGCTCCGACCTTGACATAGCAGGTGTCTCTTCCAGCCTCAGTGCCCGGCCCGCAATGACAAACGGCAACGCCAACAACCGTTTCACCCTCCCACAATAGTACGGTGTCGCCAAGCCCCTGCTTGCGGACAGCCACCATTTCTCGCTCCAAATCCAACCCTTCATAGACCGAGTTGGTCAAGCTTCGACACATCTCCAAGCATCTCCCAATCTCAACCTCAGGCACATCAGAAAACTTGGACCACCCCTCGGAAGTACCGCTGCTCTGGACAGTCTTCGACATCACGAATGTTAGAAATCGTGGCCAAAAACCGAACTTCTGGTACAAGCCTATGTGCTTTGGGCTCTGAGCGAACGTGAAGAGGCCCACATGACTAACACCCCATTGGTTGAAAAGTTCCATCGTGGGTTCGAGCAGAAGTTTAGCAATTCCTCGATCCCATAGATCGGGACGCACAGTTAACGGTCCGAAGAACCCAAAGCTACCCCATTTAGCGGCAAAGATAGAACCTACAAGCTCGCCACCTGTTTCAGCACCGAACGCCGCATTCGGATTCGCCAGCCAACGAGTCCTTACGTGGTCCATCCCTTCGCCGAAGCTTGATGGGTCAGGTACACCCATGAATGTTCCAAAAGCCACGCGCATGATATGATCTGCAGTCTGAAGCTCCTCTTTCCTGAGAGATCGCACTATGAATTCCATTGAGGATAGATCCTATTGATGTTCAGAACTACGATACGCTCATCAGTTTTCCTGCGACGTAGTTCTTATGAGTGATGCAACCGGCGCGCATCCAGATTCGACTCGTCGAATACACTAATTTAGGTAGACCGGGAAGCGAGGCGAATCGGAGACATTCACTATCGCATTCAGAGTGTATACGAGTAGATTATGATCGACCTGCTATGGAGATTATGAGCTTTCTTCAGGGTTAGGTTGATGGGCTTCTTCGAACATTTTCATCGCGGCCTTCCGTTTCTCTTCCATCTCCTTGCGAGACATGGGAATCAGCATGGATAGCGACCATGAATGGCCGAACGGATCAGTCAGCTGGCCGTACCGTTCACCCCAAAACATGTCATCCAGTTGCATGTTCACCTTCGCTCCGGCTTCAACCGCTCTTTTCCAGAGTGCGTCCACGTTCTTGGAGTAGATGTGGAGTGTTATCGAGACGGCGCCCAGTTCGATGGGATCCCTATGTGATGCACCTGGGAAAACGTCAGACATCATGACTATGCTATCCCCAATCCTCAGCCGAGCGTGCATCAGTTTACCTTCAGGCCCTTCCTGACGCGCTATCTCTTTGGCCCCGAAGGCCCTCTCATACCAATCAATCGCCTGCGCCGCACCCTTGATCGCGAGATACGGCGTGACGGTGTGGAAGCCCCTCGGAATCGGCTCGAACTTCTTTGGCTTCGACTTTTTCTTCCTACGTGCTGTTTTCTTAGGCACCACTATTACCTAAATTCTCAGAATCCTTGCCCGCCGAATATAAGTGTCAAGTTACAGAGTTCTGTTAAGTTCTAGGGTGTTGATTTGACTGTAAGCATCGGGTTGTCGAGGAAATGATGCCTCAAGTTCCGTTGTATAAGGCTCTGTCAAGAATCGAAGGGTTCGGAGCGTTTGCCTCACGACGGATAGAGAAGGAGTCTCACATTGCCGTTTGGGATGGGCCTTACGCCCATGAACTACCGAATGATGCTTCTGCGAAATACTACTTGTATGTTAGGCCGCACGTATATCTCGTAGGCTTCGGGGGAGATTACCCCGAATCTTTCATCAATCATTCCTGCAATCCGAATAGCAAAATCGTTTGGGACGGTGATATAGCGATTCTTGTTGCAATACGTGATATTGAACAGAACGAAGAAGTTACATTCGATTATGGGTTTTCGCCATGATACTGCAAGTCTCATTATCGCCCGAAGGTTAACAAGCCTACCGAACACACATCAACCTAACAGATCCGGTTACAGGGTATGCTTGTTAACGTAAACCTTCCTGGGCTTTGAGCAGTACGTAAATTTTCACACGGTTCGTAAATAACAATGTTCCACCTTTCATTGATCAACCGGCAAGGCAGAGTTACCAGTTACAGGTTGTTCAACGACTCAATGAGGATAGTAACGCCACGTTCTGCAAACCTGCCATCCAGTGCCCTATCGCCAATAAGATCATGAAGAGCATGATTGCCGCGGCTTGGCCAGCGGGTGCTCCGAACGAACTTGCCCTCGTAAATGAGTAGGCTTTCCAAATCAAAACTATTTCAAACGCCCAAGTAGCAGCTAAACCAACGAACAGGCCTGTCGTACCCAAGCCCAAGTTGTACATGAGGAATATTACGAAGACATTACCGACCTCTTCGAAGCTGCCCCTGAACAGGGGATTAACGAACGCGGTAATCGTGGACGCAGAATCGATCAACTCACCCGTCACCAAGGCCAACGTAGCAACGGTGACGTAGAATCGAAGCGACGCCAACTCTGTTACGACACATCCTCCGATTGGTAACGTGAAATTGACGGTTGATAGTGCGCCGAATACAAGGGGCGAATTCTAGGATACATTTCTTGTGTTCTTTCTCAAGTGCTTGTCCATGATGTCGGATACAAGAGTGATTTTTCACCGAAATAGTTTTCATGCCCTCAAAGCGCGTTGAAATTCGCTGAAATTCAGCCTTGGCCCCGTCATGGCACAACATAACACTAAGGAGTTCAACGATGAGGTCAAGTTGGCTATTGATGATGCCATTTCCACGATCTTAGGGCCGCAAGTGGTCAGGGCTTTGTACTTTCATTTGAAAGAGCATTATGACATCACGAGTGATGAGATTCCTTATCGGTTGGATACTCTGTTTGATGCGCTGGAGAAGACTTTCGGAGTTAAGGGTGCTTTGACCCTTGGGCGAGTGATTGCTAGACGATTTTATGCTCGAATGGGCTTGAAATTCGTGGAACTTGGAAATTACAAGCTTCAAGACTACTTAGAAGACGCCAAGATAGACCTGGCATTATCAACTAGAATGAAGTCTCAACCGCTTTGTGTAGGTGCGGTCAATCAGGGAACAAACCATTCTGCGACGGAACACATCGCAAAGTCAACTTCACTGCGCCTCCAGCGCAAGTAAAGATCACCGAATAAGCCGTCGTCCGGTAACGGTTCCTTAACGGTTGATGGGGCAAAGTTTGCTAGCGCTACCTTTCGGTTGATGCAACATAGATTTCAAATTGAAATCCTACATCAATGACCGAAATCCGTACGAAAATACTTATTCTTAGTTCATTGAACCTGACCGTGAGTCCGTGGTGCGGTCTGAGAGAAGTTGGCCGTGATTCGCAGATGTCTGGAGTCGGATTTCGAAGCGACTTACATCATCGTCAATGAAGCCGCACAAGCCTATCGCAGCGTAATTCCCACTGATTGTTGGAGGGAGCCCTACATGGCGAGAGATGAGCTTCGAATTGAAATCAGAGATGACGTGGTGTTCTGGGGGTACGAGGAAAACGGTGACCTACTCGGTGTCATGGGCATACAGGATGTTAAGGATGTCAGCCTGATCCGGCACGCATACGTACGCTCGACCAAACAGAATCATGGAGTAGGAGGCAAGTTGCTGTCACACCTACGCAGCCTAACGAGTCGCCCCATCTTAGTAGGCACATGGAAGGACGCAACCTGGGCGGTATGTTTCTACACAAATCAGGGCTTCAAACTTGTGTCGAAAGAAACAAAGGATCGACTACTGAGAGAGTATTGGTCAATCTCTGATCGTCAAATAGAAAACTCAGTCGTTCTAGCGGACGATACATGGGTCAGGCAACACGGGTAATTGCTCGCACCATTAAGCCCACACACTTTCTAATTCAAAGGCCATCCGAAGGCACGTGCTGTTAACGGTCTTCAGGTGAAGAGTCCAGTCTTCTCCTGACGTTTGGCTCATGATCCACTCAATCAAGTTGGCGTGGGGCGCAATTGTGCTCTCATGCCATGTCTCGTTGCTTCCATCTTGATCTTGTCTTGATCCTCTACTCCTACACCTGATGGTCTGCTGCTATACTTGTCAACGTGGCAAATCTCCTCCAACCGCTTTCTTTCCTTCTCTATACTATACGCAGGCACACCTATGGGCAACAACGAAATCACGCGAATCCTTTCAGGTATGTCCAGAACCTCCTTGATTCTGTGCTCGACTGATTTCCTATCGTTCGTAGAACTCAATATCCCGACCCAATAAGTCGCTAACCCCAGGCTATGTGCTGCCAGAGCCATGTTCTGTGTCGCTACAGCACCGTCTTCAATGAAGTGATATGGATCTTTCTCGGGGTCCACACATGTTGCGATGATTACGTGTGCGCCTTCTATTCCTGCATGCGCAGCCATAGTTTCCCTTGCTATCTCGGCGACCTCCTGCTTCAATTTGCTATCAGTTACGGTAATGAATTCCCATGGCTGACTATTAGCATACGACGGAGCCCAACGAGCCGCCTCCAAAATGGAAGTGATTTTCTCAGTAGGAATTGCCTCAGGCTTGAACTGATAGATACTGCGCCGCTGCATAATGGCATCCAGTACTTCATTCCCCATTACTCAAACACACTCCGCAAGTGGATCACGATCACACGTAGATCTATTTTACGGTACTGTTGGAATTTGCAATTTTCATCCACACAAAATTACATGAACGACGCCGGTTTCTTCTGTGTGTGGGGATCTAGTGGTGCGGACAACCGAATTTGAAACGTCGTTCTGATGTTACACTTGACTTTTCTTCTTGGGAGCCTCCAAGCTCACTGAGAGATCTTCAGCCACACGAAGAATGTGCTTCGATGTATCTACAGGCGCCCCTTTGAAAGCTCGGACTCGCAACGTGTTTTCCATTTGGCCTTCGATCTCTTCTGTTCTCAGTTCAAAGACTCCGTCGGCGCTCGTCATCACTGATGTGTACAAGGCATCAGAGTGGACTCCGCGAACAAAACCGTCAATTACAATTCTTCCTTTTGTAACAAATCTAGAAATCCATGTTCGATAGAACTTCAGGAAACTCTTTTCGTCAGAGGCCTCCACAACCTCAGAAACGTTGTCAAAAAGTCTAACGCTTCCCGGCGCCCACTGGTCGAGAGACTTACTTGAGATTAGGCTAATGTCGGCTATGTTGAGGGATGGGAAGTGGTATTTCTCAGTCGATTGGCGGCCGGTTTTAAAGGTGAATGCGCCAGAAAGAACCAAATGCTCATCGGTCTCGAAAGGAAACGTGTCCAAACCATGCTTACGGAAGTTATCGCGAAGGTCTGATAATTACATTGAGGTTGATATGTACAGAACTTCCGTTCTCTTTCGAAGCATCTCCGTCACCATATTCAAAATGAGCATCAACCATTGCGAGTCCGCGTCGAATATGAACACAAGAACCTGTCCAGCTTTCACGGGGCGGTGCAGCAGTTGCCCAACGACGGGCAATTCAACTTGCACGGTACTCTCAGGCTCGGTGGTCAAACAGGTGCTCAACTGCCTAGTAGATTGGGAGCTCCTCAATAACGCCTAGAGATTTGAGGAACGCATGTAACGCTTCCGGTGCACAAAAGGCGTTAACTGGTGCGCACACACATGAAAAAATCAATGCCTAATCGAGCACCTTCATAACCCACGAGAAATGTCGCGCGCATTTATGGTTAAGAAGGAGCGTTTTCATGTGAGCGCTATCAAGAGGCAACTGAGCGAACTTGTTGACGTGGGAAGAATTCGCAGCACTTCAGCCAGAGATGGCAGAGTTCGGATTGAAGAGACTGGAATACCGTGTCATGTATTTAGCAACCGTCCGCAAGAACGGATACCCAAGAGTTCATCCATTCACTCCGTTTGTCGCATCAGGCCACCTCTTTGCTTTCATGGAGCCTACTTCTCCTAAAGGGCTCGATTTGCAACGCAACGCGCTCTATGCAATACACTCGCTCGTCACTGACATGAATGGAACTAACGGAGAGTTCACCATAGCCGGTCGTGCACACTTAGTGACAGACTCAGCCACACGAGACTTGGCAGTTAAAGGATGCCCTTACAGTCCAAAGGACAGATACATCTGCTTTGAGTTCAAACTCGAAGAGGGCATGACCAACACTTACGTAGACGGTGTTCCGAAGACAAGACATTGGAAAGAAAAGTCGCGGACATAATTCTGGGTCAGCCGGCTGTGAGTTACTTGGTGATACGTCAGATGATCGCCGAGGATTCTGGGTGCTGTTCATACTTGGTTGGTTCAGGTAAGGAGTTCCTTCTCGTTGATCCGTTGATTGATGTTGAGCGGTTCACGAAGTCAGTTCAGCTAGGAGGCGGCAAAATCGTCGGCGTCATTGACACGCACGTGCACGCCGATCACCTCTCGGGTAGTCGTGAGATACAGAAGTTGGCCGGTTGTCCCATCTACATGCATGAAACCATGCCCGGTCAGATTTCCGTTCGCACCGCTAGAAGAGAAAGATTACCGTATGGCGGGAGTGAAGATTCATGTCCTTCATACGCCGGGGCACGCTACTGAACATGTTAGCCTTGTGATTGATGAAGCAGCGGTCCTGACGGGGGATACGCTCTTGGTGAGAGATGTAGGCCGCGTCGATCTTGGTAGAGGCAATTCGAATCAGCTTTATGATTCCTTGTTCGACAAACTGCTAAGACTTCAGGATCATGTCGAGGTAATGCCTGGTCATGTGGGCAAGGCTCACTTCGTTTCAGGAGATACTTCCTCAACAATTGGGCTTGAGCGCCGTACTAATCCCGCCCTACAAGCGAAGACAAGGGAAGAGTTCCTTCAATACATGATAGAAGGATGGCCTCCCAAGCCCGCTCAATACGAATGGTACATCAAAGTAAATTGTGGGCTAATGGAGCCTAAAACGTCGCAACCGTAGACTTTACAGAACCAACTCATCAACTGAACGGTACCAGCAGCCTACCCATCAACCCTCAACCGTTAAGGTACCGTTACCAATCGGAACGGCGAAAGAAGTTCTCTACCTCTAAGAACATGCTCCAAAGAAGCCAACGACCACAAACATCCGAATCGGTTACAAATATTACGGTCTGTACACTGTTGGCTAGTGAGTTGTTTGAGTATGAAGTGTCCGTCTTGCGGTAACGAGATGCCGGAAGGTAACAAGTTCTGCCCCACTTGCGGCTTCAAGCTCGAAACCACACAACCCCAAGCCCCAAGCCCCGTCCGCTCCACCTCAGTTTTCTCGGGTAATGAGTATATTATCGAGCAGAAGATTGCTGCACTGCGGGATACGTTCGGCATTAAGGACAGAAACGGTAACTTGCTCGCTTACGTGAAGAAGAAACTCGTCAGCTGGGGGCCACAATTCAACTTCGAAACACCAGACGGATCCACGTTGGGTGAGATGAAGGGTAAGGTACTAACGGTCAGGCCGACGTTCGAAATCTACGACCCCCAAGGACTTGTAGCAGTCGTCAAGAAGAAGGTCTTGAAACTACTAGGTTCGGAATGGTGGCTTGAAGACTCGACCGGGAAGGAGATCGCGAGAATTAACGGAAACATAACTGCGCACGAGTTTTCCATTCAAAACCCATCAGGTAACACAATAGCCCAGATTCACAAGAAATGGGTAAGCATTCGCGACTCCTACGGCGTAGAAATACAGAGCCGAGAAATCGACCCGTATGTGATTCTGGCCTACGCGATCGCCATGGACCACGCCCAATTCAAAGGTGCAAAGAAGGGCTTCGGCATAGGGTTAGGAGGCTTAGGCGGCATACCAACCGACTTCTAACTGAAATGGAAGCCATGTTGGTTACGATAGCGTCGATCGTAACATTTCGGAAACGAAGAGGAAAAACCCGGCAATTCTACCTAAGTTATGTTCGCGTCGGCCCAGATTTGAGACTAATTAGGTTCACAATGAACGAACCGTTCACTTGAATTATAACACGCGAGCGGGGCTTACAACCAGCATTGTATGTTCCCGCAGGGAGCAATTGGAGCAATGGTACACTCTAAGAGAATCAAATTGCCGCGAGTTCTTCTGATCGAAAACGCCTTAATCATTACTTGCATCTTAATCTCTGGTGGCGTCACCGGGCTCGTAAGTGGCGCTCAGTCTGCCCATCCAGCGGCGGACGCTTTTACGGTTCCCGTTAAGATTGATACATATGGGAATGCGTGGGACGGTTATCTCGCTTTTGGACTCTGGGACTTTCCATATGGCTCGACAAATTTCTCCCTCACACCAGATAATTACCTCGTTGTAATGACGACAAATGGACAGCTACTTGATCTTCAAACGACCAAGGGACAGACCAATCTTGGCCCTTCGATGTCAGGGTTCGCAGGGGTAAGCAACCCCACGTACGCTCCGGTCAAATACCTGGGCCAAGACACGCTCATGTACGAAGGCGACCCGGACACAGCGACCCACTTTTGGAACCTGAAGACAAATGTGACAACTGATTTTCCGAACGTTTACGGCCACCATGACATGATATTCAATCCGGCCACTGGTACTTTTCTCACGTTGAGAAGTTACGTGAGGCAGATTGAGGGCAAGAACGTGTTAATGGACACTATCGTTGAACTCGATAGTCAGGGTAACACGCTGTGGACTTGGGACACTTATGCAGGCGGGCATTTCAGCCTGAAGGATGAGTGCCTGTGTAACGCGACAACGGTGGTTAACGGTCAGACAGTGATAGATCTGACGCACGCGAACAGCCTTCAGTGGAATTTCCAGACGAATATTATCTACATGAATATGCGAGCTCTCGACACGTTCTGCAAGATCAACAAGACGACCAACCAGACGGTTTGGTGTCTGGGGAGACGCGGCAACTTCACGCTTCTAGGTCCGGATGGGAAACAGGTTCCGAGCTTGTGGTACCACGCCCACGACGTTCGTGAAGTTCAATCAGACGTCTTCTCAATGTTTGATGATGACTACGACAACACAACCAACGCCACGAACCCCTGCCCCGCGACCTTCGAAGAAACCAACGCGCACAGCAGGATGCTGGAGATTACGGTGAATGAGCAGAACATGACGGCATGGACAAGTTGGAGCTGGACCGCTCCTAGGCAGGATTGGACTCCCTACTGGGGGTCAGTTGATAGATTACCGAACGGCGACTGGCTGGCAGATTTTGGATCGGAGAGCCACTTCCTTCCTGGGAGTGGGATAGGTTCGCCGTTTCCGAACAGCACGGGCGCGGTTTTGGTCGAGGTAAACCCGAAGGGGGAAGTGGTTAGAACTTACACGTTCACGTACGGTTGGGGAATCTACCGGGTCGTACCCATAGCCCTACAAACAATCAGTGACTATAACGGAGTCACGCGTGCGAATAATGTCACCATAAACCTTACCACCCTCAATGATCTTGGAGGATCAACCAGCATCTACTACAGAATCAACAATGGGCCGACGAAATCTGTCGCGGCGGATGGGCAGCCGCTAATAGCGGCACAGGGCACCAACAACACCCTGGAGTATTGGAGTGTCGACAGTAATGGGATCGCGGAATCGCCACACAACATATTGGCAGGAATAAGTCTGCAGAAGAACGGTAGTTCCGGAACAACGCCAGGCACATCAACGCAGACGATGACGCCTTCACCGATTTCGGCTTTTGAGATTGGTGCCGTAGTTGTCCTGGTTGTTATAGTATTGTTCGCGGTTCTTATGAGGAAGCGAAGTCGAGAACCCAAGTGAATCGTTCACGAAAAATACCCATGATGCTTCGCATCAGCCTCGGCGGGCGGCTGATAGTGGTTTCCAGTAGACAAGTTACCTAAGCCAACCGTGTCAGACTCGATGCTTCAGATACGCTATCAGAGACAAACGGACAATTAATTATCGGAACCTGCCTTTGGCAAATTACGACCCCCAGGTTGCCTAAAAATAGAGAATGGAGCGCTGGTATCAAATTCTCTTGAGTTGAGAAACCGTCTTCTCGTTGCTTACGTCACCGGTGTTCAAGGTTGATTTCGGTTCTATCAAAACAACGTGAACTTCTTCTTCGGCAACTGGTTTATGCTCGACTCCTTTCGGAATTATGATGAACTCACCCTCATCTAACCAAACGTCTTTGTCCCTTAGTTTGATCAGCAGTTTTCCTTTCTTCACGAGAAATAATTCGTCCTCGGACTCGTGTTTGTGCCATACGAATTCGCCTTTCAGTTTGTCGACTTTAACGTACGAGTCGTTGAGTTCGCCTACGATGTATGGCACCCAATATTCGTTGAATAGGGTGAACTTCTGAGCTAAGTTTACCTTCTCAACGTTACTGTGTCCCAAACTTTAGGCCTACTTTGTTATTTCTTCTCTGTCCAATCATAGAAGCCGTGCCCAGTCTTCCTTCCTAGTAGGTTGGCGCGCACCATCTGTTTGAGTAGATTGCTGGGACGGAATTTCGGATCTCCGGTCTCGTTAACCAAAACGTTGGTAACGAAGAGGTGTGTGTCGGCGCCGACGTAGTCGACTAGTCTCAGTGGGCCCATCGGCCAATTCAAGCCCAAGGTAATTGCTTTGTCAATATCTTCGGGATCGGCAACGCCTTCTGCGACAAGGAATACGGCCTCGTTGAGGGCGGGGATTAGAATTCGGTTTACAATGAACCCTGGTGTATCCTTCTTGACTAGGACGGATTCTTTCCCGAGCTTAGCTGAGACTTGTCTGATTGTCTCCACTGTCTCATCGGACGTCTTTAGGCCGCGGACAATTTCGATTAATCGCATCAGTTGTGGGGGGTTGAAGAAGTGCATCCCGCAAACCTTCTCGGCCCTCTTTGTAGCAGCTCCGATCTCGGTAATGCTGATCGAGGACGTGTTAGACGCGATCACTGCGTGTGAGGGAGCATATTTGTCTGCCTCGGCGAGGACGCCTTTCTTAAGTGGTGGATTCTCGGTGACTGCCTCGATGACCAGATCTACGTTCTGAACAGCCTGTTTCATGTCCAAGGTGGGGTGAATTCTGTTGAGGATTTCTTTCGATTCGGCTTCGCTTAGGGTTCCTTTCTTGACGAAGCGTTGGAGGCTGTCTTTGATCATCTTCATGCCGTTGTCGACGAATCGTTGTTCGATATCGAGCATGTTAACTTCGAATTTGCCGGTTTGTGCGCAGACCTGAGTTATCCCATGACCCATTAGTCCGGCACCCAGAACACATACTCGCTTCACTTCCATACTGAACCACGGCCTCTATAGTCCATTTTTGAAGTGAAATATGCTTTCCCATTCTGAAAATGCTGCCTATGAATCCTAGGATGAAGAAGTGGGCGGGTGTAGGACAGTCGGGAGGGGGGGTGTCTTACACCCTCCAGCACATGGACGGCTTAGTGAAAGAACTTGAGCTTCGAGTCTTCAGCGTTCGCATCCCGGTCGGCCAAGCAAGGTGGCGTTCAACGCAACCGTGAGGAACTGTACCTTATCGCGATTCAGTCTATCGAAGCTGTGCCGCTACTTCCTTTACTGCGCCTTCGAAGATTTCTAACCCTTCGTCGATGAGGTCATGCGTTATTATAAGTGGGGGGGCAAAGCGCATCGCGGATTTGCCTGCCGTTATTATCGCCAATCCTCGTTTGAAGCATTTGTTCGTTATGTCTTCGACTTCTTGAGCTGCTGGTTCCTTTGTTTCCGGGTCTTTGACGAACTCCACGGCGACCATGAGACCCTTGCCGCGGACGTCGCCCATGATGGGATACTTTTGTTGCATTTCTTTCAGTCTCTTCATTAGGTATGCTCCTTGGCGCGTCGCGTTTTCCATGAGCTTCTCTTCTTTTATGATATCAATTACCTGTAATGCCGCTACGCAGGCTACTGGGTTACCTCCAAAGGTATTGGCATGTGAGCCTCCCTCCCAATCCATGAGTTCCTGCTTAGCGATTGCTGCGCCTATTGGTAGGCCCGATCCAAGAGCCTTAGCGCAGGTCAAGATGTCTGGTGTTACTCCCCAGTGCTCTATAGCGAACCATTTCCCGGTCCGTCCCATTCCAGATTGGATTTCGTCATCTGCCATTAGAATATCATACTTGTCTAGAATCTTCTTCAGGCGCTGGAAATAGTCGTCGGGAGGGACAACGTAGCCCCCCTCTCCTTGGATTGGTTCGACGAACATTGCTGCGGTGTCTTCAGGGGGATGGTATTTCTTGAGTACTTCTTCTTCTATGAAGTCGACGCACCACATATCACATTCGGGATACTTCAGGCCGAAGGGACAACGGTAGCAGTAAGGATAAGGAACGTGTGTTACTTCCGGAACGAGTGGAAAGAAGTGCCTTCTCTGAACCGGTTTACTGGCAGTTAGAGCCATTGTTCCGAAACTTCTTCCATGAAACGCACCGGTATAGGCTAAGAATAAGGGGTTGCGCGTATGCCAACGGGCCATCTTCATTGCCGCCTCGTTCGCCTCCGCTCCACTGTTACAGAAGAACACTTTCTTAGGAAATGAACCGGGCGTGATCTTAGTAAGTTGCTCTCCAAGGTCGACGATTGGCTTATAGTAGAAATCGGTCCACGAATAGTGAATAAGCTTCTCCGCTTGATCCTTGATCGCTTTGACCACTCGCGGATGAGAATGACCCACGGCTAAGACTACTAAACCCGAATTGAAGTCTATGAACTCGTTACCATCCACGTCCTTAACGACACATCCCGAACCAGACTCAGCTACGAGTGGATACCAACGAACGACCGATTGCGATAGAACCCGCGTATCCTTCTCAAGTAATTCCCTTGCCTTAGGCCCAGGCGGAGTAACGACGATCCGATGCTTCTCAACTTTCGCTACCATTTCAATTCACTCGCGCATGAATAGAATGTGAGCGCAAGCCCAGAATTGTAAAAGGCTTCCGTCTGTTTACCGCAACTAAAACACATTCGCCAAAAAACAATCGCTCATCAAAGTTTCACAATCGAATCAATGCTGAGACCTCGTTCTTCTACTTGTAGAGGTAGGACTTTTGGTTTTTCACGGAAAAGAGCAAGATATCAAACAGTTAGACGAAGAATTCTGAGCCAACCATGATGGCCCTCATGGTGGCGCAATAGTAACGGTATCGACCCTTCAACTATCTTGCTTGAAATGTTACGGGGTCGTGGTTTGTTCAGTTTCGACGCTCTCGTCTTCTTCAAACTCGCCTTCGTCTTGCTCTTCTCCTTGTGAGAGGAGGATTTCGATAGTTGAAATGTTGCCTCTGGTCCCGTCGTAACGAGTGACATCTTCTGAGCCGACGTTGATGCTTTTGACGAGCACATGCTTGAGGAAGCTATGCCGTAACATTTGTACGGTGTCAATGGCTTTCTCTATTGCTTGGCCTCTTGCCCTGACCATGACTTCCCCGTTGCCAGAATTGAAGAGGGTCACGCAGGCAGTCACGTAGTTCATTATAGGTTTCTTGCCAATTCGAACAAGGTTCGACTGACTCATCGCACATACCATAGCAAAATTGTTGGATTACACGTGAAGGCGTTGTGTTTCAGGGTTTTCTTGGAAGGACATCTCGCGTTCT
>Ga0181533_1000679_pt1 | contig 45649 bp, 11 predicted proteins | sample PEATcosm2014_Bin_45_FD_119772 | JGI IMG/M metagenome (GOLD analysis project Ga0181533, IMG submission 119772) | Peatland microbial communities from MTU Mesocosm Facility, Houghton, MI, USA - PEATcosm2014_Bin11_60_metaG | ecosystem: Environmental > Terrestrial > Soil > Wetlands > Peat | place... | reverse complement strand
TCATTGGTTTGTGATGGTTGTGTTTAGAGTGGGTGTCCCGCCGCCCTCGAAATTGGTGCAATTATTTGTGGATGGTGTGGAAACTGGAATTTGAAATGGCGGGGTGTTGTACACGTTGATTACAACGTCGATCGGCATCTCGTTGGTGGAGCAGAGCGTCGTGAGGAGGTTTGTGGTTGCAAAGGCGTGGGTGCTTGTGAGGTTCAGATTGTTCGTGCTGAGCGTAAAACTGTACTGGTCCACCCCTTGTTCCCAGGGAGGTTGAACGATAAGCCCTGTGTTCTGGTTCCCGGGGTTAAGCGAAACCGTCACCGGAAAGTTCGTGATGATCAGCAAATAGCGGTCCGTGGCCGGTTCGCTTGCGATTGTTCCCCCTTGGGCGGCCGGGTTGATGGTGTAGGCGTTCGTCAGCGTGACGCCGATATTCAAGGGGGCTCCCATCATCGGCTGGGCATAAACGATGTAGGTTCCATTGCTCTGACCCATGCGTATGCCGGTCGTTTGAGTGCTGTAGGATGGAATCGGAAGCGTCTGATACGCATAAGTGCCGTCAGCGCTCACTGTCCCGATGAAGAGGTTCGTGATGGCGTGGTTAATGGTTATGATGGGGTCGCAGTTCGTATCCACTTCGAAGATGACGGTGGCGGGAATATTGGTCACGGCGGGATTGTAGTAGAGCCTCGTTGCAATCAATTCGGTTGGGTAGGCATTGTCCACGTTCGCAAATCCGATGGCGGTTCCGGGCCGGTTGGTGACGGAGTTTGTCAGCGTTCCGGCCTGGTTCAAGGAGGAAGTTACGATTTTGGGCACCGTTGTTGGGTCGAGGGGAGACACGGAAATGGTTGCAGCGTTGGTTGCCCAGACACCGTTGCCGGTCTCCTGCACAATAGTGATGCTTGCATTTGAGGTCGCCGTGCCGGCGATCAGGTTGGATCCTTGCCATTGGACGGCGATTGCACCCACATTAAACATGGTCACATTGGTGCTGAGTCCCCACATCGTCTCTTTTATGGGCCCGTCGTTGTTGTAAAATCCCGGCCAGTTTTCCGGCCAGCCCGGAGCGGCCGGCCACGGCGCCAGATCCCCCGTGTAAGGGTACCAGTGTTCGTTGAGGGATGCGTTCTGCAACATGTTAGTCCAGAATTTTACCGGGGCACCCAGCTGGTCGGTTGACGACGGGGTTAGCCAGGTGTCGAGGCTCAGTTGCGTATTGTTGGTCCCCGCGGGCGCGCTGGCCGCCGTGTTGGTCCCCGCCGGAATGTCAAGTGCGGTTTGGTTGTTTCCTCCAAGAAAGATTGCAATCACTCCGGCGCTCAGGGGATCGTCCGGATTGAGAAAGTTGGGCCCCGGCTGGCTTGGATACGTAAAATTTGTGGAGGTGGGATCGCCCGGAAACATGGGCAGCATTGCCTCGAAAGTGATGTATTGGAACACCATGGCGTTGAGCAGCTGGGCCCAGTTGGTCACATATACGGTCGTATCGTTGTAAAGGACCGGCGGAAGGTTTGTAACCAGCGGCGTCTCCACAGTTATACGGGTTAAGAAGTTGGTCACAGTGGGCGACCAATTGCCCGGTTGGACCGTGTAGGCTTGCAATATCGTGTCGCGAACATCGTTGGTGATGAAGAGAGCAGGCCCGTAAAACGTGCCAGACATAAGGAGTGTCTGGCCCGGGACGCTCTGTTGACCCTGCGGCTCGGCATCTGAAGGATAATATTGCCAGTCAGCGGGCAGTGTTATTTGCGTTGGGGTGGTCACCATCGAAAACGCCGGATAGTTGAGCAAGGTTCCAATCTCCGTGGACTCTATGCCAGGTTCGCTGTACAGCGCGTAGGCCACGGGCGGGCTGTTCACATTGGTGGGGCTGTAGGCCGTATTGCTGATCATGTAGATCACTGTCCCCGGGTTGACGTAGCACGGATTAAAGGGGGAAAACTCCGCCGGGAGATAGATCTGGTCCGGTGTGGCATTTGGTGGAACCGGGACGCCGGGCGGCTGGTACATTGAATACACGAAAATCTGCGGCGGCAGGCTCTGCGGTATGTTCGTTGAAAAATTAGTCCATCCGCAGGGGCCTTGCACCACCAGGGTCAGGGGCCCCGAGTTGGTTGTTGAAGCCGTATAAGTTAGCGGAGACAGGGTGGGTGTCTGATACTCCCCATAGGCTATCTGTTGCTGGGCAAACAACGGAGTCGGTATGAGCACGGGCTGCTGGCCCGGGGGGTAGAGATAGTTGGTATTTTGATAGACCATGATCGTGACATTGTTGGGATCGCTGGTCGTGGTAATGTCCATTTGCCAGGTTGCCAAAACGGAGGTGTTTGTAATGGTGAGGTAGTTTGTCACCATGGTGACATTTGGCAGGCCCATTCCGCTTAACAGCAGCCTCGAAAGGGAATGCGCCACTCCACTGCAATCCACGCCCTGCACGGTTACCTCGACCGGCCCGGTCAAATCAAAATTGGTTGAGACGGTAACTTCCCCGGCGTACGCCACATTGGTTGGAAGGTATGGCTGGAGCGCCTGACTGGTGGTGGCCAGGGTTAGGTTGGTCATGCCGGATGAACTCCAAGTGAAGTCTATCGTCTGCAGCATGGCGCTGCCGGTATCTTCGCATACGGTGCCGTCCAGGTTCAGCGCTCCATTGCCGCCCGTGGGTGTTGGAAACTGATAGACAATCGTAATGCAGGGGGATGAGGCGGGCAAGGGAACGGCTACTTGGCCTGCGGAGCTTATGGGTTGGACGTTTATCGGATAGTGCTCCATTCCGTACAGGAGCATCCCTGCCGTAGTCATGCCGCTGTTTGGGCCGTTGGCTCCTGAGATGGCCAGGAGGTCGCTTGCATCGGCCACTTGCTGAGCCGCGCCGCCGGAGGGGATGCTTGCGCCAGACACTGGACCCGAAGAAAAGACCAGCCACGGGTATTGATTGTTGTCGTAGACGCAAGTTGCGTATCCTTGGGTAATTCCTCCATATAAGGTGAGGCTGGGGGATGACCAGGCAAACAACGGCGGATATCCCGGTGGCTGGCTTGGGACCTGTTGGATTTGCAGGTATTGGTCATAGTTGAGGTTGAGCCACTGCGGCACATCCAATGGGATAGTCTGCTGCCCAAACGTGCAGCCGCCCGCTCCGTTTGTCGTGCTGCCTTCTGGATTATTGGTCGGGTTGATGGGGTTGCCGTTGCCGGGAGTGCCATTGCCGGGAATGCCGGGGTAACCGGGCGGGTATATAGGTGGGTAGTAAGGAGGCGTTCCTGGTCCCGTTGGCGTTCCTGGTGTTCCTGGAGGCGTTCCCGGTGGATTTCCCGGCGTGCCGGGCGGGTTTGCGGGCGGAGGAGGGACGCGAATTGGAAAGATGGGAGGAACTGAGTTGGTTGGTGCAGTGGTTATGTACAGGATTGGGGCGTAAAACTCGATGGTCTGCCACGCGTCAGGGTAAATTTGGCCGGTGGCATAAATCGTGCCCCAGAGGCCGCTGTCGTCTCCGAACAAGCCAGCCCAAAGTCCATCGGGACAGTTTTCTCCCGTCGTGACGACGCACGGGCAAGACCACTCGGGTATGCCGCCAATACAGGTTGTAGAAGTAAGGTTGTGCCAAAGCACCCCCGCGTTGAGCATTGCGCAGGCGCTGGCGGCGGCGCCGGATCCCGGGTCGAACAAGTTCAATGACGATCCTGGATAATCTATTCTCGCGTGAATGACCGTGCCGTCCATCCCATCCGTAGTTACCGGGTTTGGAGTTCCGGCGTCAGTTCCGTGGCCCCATTGGTTCCACCACTGCCCCCAAAAGTAGGGAATGCACTCGACCGGATCAATCAAGTCGGCGTGGCTCGAAGTGACGTATTGCCCGGTTGCCCAAACGTAAGCGTATGAGGTATACTTGCAGTGCCGTTGGCCCATCACAGAAGTGGGAGTGTTTGCGGGAAATGATGTTGCGACTGTGCTTCCTGCCGGCGGCGTCCGCGGGCATGCGCCTCCAGTAAAATCCAAAACTTGAGTGGGAGTGTTTGGGCAGATCACGCCTGAAAAAGGATCAGGGCCGTCCTGGGCGCGCGCCTGGCCTGTGCCGAGTCCGGCGGCGATGAGTGCTAATAGGATGTGCTTACTGGCCATAGATCGGTAGGGGAGGTATCCCATTTGGAAGATAGTTGGTTATGCTGCTCATGTCGACTTCATACTGGCTGTTGAGCATCCACAGGTTGGTCGGCCCGCTCATGAGCGATTGTATCGCCATGCTTCCGCTCAAGCCGTTCAAGTCCGGCATCGGAAATGGTGCTGGGAACGGAACGTTTTGCGGGGCCGCGCTGTTTGTGGTGTAATAGACGTTCACATGCTGCGAGCTGTAATCTGGGCTGAGAAGAGCAATCAAGACTTGATTGTTGGTGGCAGAGCGGAACTGCATCGGTGCCAGGGTCCTGAACTTCATCGTAAAATAGTTTGTGGTGTTTGAATTTCCATTTGGAACCCAATAGCGAAGATTGATGCTGTCGCTGTTCTGGTACAGGTTGCCTGGAATCAGGTACATCGTCGAGTTGGTCGGATTCTGCAAGGGCGTCATATCAATGTAACCTGTGACATTCCCCTGGTTGTTCGTGACGATGGCCTGCAGCGGCAGATTGGTCCAGGCTTGTATCCACGTAGGTTTATAGAAGTAGACGTTGTCGGAAATATTCGTGTCGCCGGACACGGTCAGTCCAAGGTCATTGGTGCTGCCCGGGCTTGGGACGACGCTCCAGTCGAAGCGGGTGACGGTGACATAGGTTAAATTCGTCGGGCCGTACGTTCCGATGAACACCGATTCGGATTCCTGGAACCACTTCACCACTTGATGATATATGCCGTAAACGCCCGGGGTGGAGATCTGCAGCGAGTCTGAGGGGCTTGCCCCATTCATCCAGACGAGGTTCTCGTAGGAATAGGGCGGATAATCGGCCAGGGCGCTGTTTGTAGCGGTAATAATTGCCGGGATTGGCGGGTTTCCAGGGAAGATTGTGTAATACTGTGCCACGTAGTTAACAAGGGCATTGGCATCGACGCCTGCCGTCCAGGTGGCGTTCAGGACGGGGCTGTCGGTCCAGCCGGCGCGGGTCGCCTTCAGATAGTATGTAAATGTGCCGTTCAACAGCTGGAGTTGGGTGTTTGGCAGCGGCAGCCAGCTGCCGCTGTTGCCGATGGCATACTCGAAGGTGACATTCGGAGTCGCGCAACTCAGGATCACTGGAGTCAGGGAATTGTAGGTTTGGCTGGCATCAATAACGCCGGGCATGCCGTATTGCACGGCCCCGACCTGGGCTTGGTATGCGTTGGTCGAGGGGGTGTTGGTGTGGCCGTAGAGCAGGACGGAGGCCACAATGCTGGCTGAGCGGTCCAATGTCAGTTGGAGGGTGCTCCCGACGTTCAGGTAGTTGACGGCCGGAACGCCGTTCTCGCTGACGGTCGCATTCAAGGATCCCTGCCCGGTCGTGATGGTGACCGGCAAGTCCGCATAGAAGGTTTCTCCCGGGGGGGAAACCGTCAGGGCCAGGGTGAACTGGGGGATGAATTCATTCGTCGGGCTGGGGTTGGCCAGAGCGGACAACACGCAGGCCGTGTCCATGACGCCAATTTGAACAGGGAGAGTGTATTGACCGACGTTCCCCATGTCAATGGAGTTTATGTAGAGATCACTCTGGACGGTGTTTGGATTCACCACCAGCAGCTGGTTGTCCACCTCTGACATCTGCGGCATGAGCAGCGTAGCCGTGAAATGAAGAGTGGTCATTGGCCCGATGCTGCTGAGTGTCGGAGTGCCGGCGTAGGCTTGCAAATCGCAGGTATAGTTCAAATTCAGGCTCACATTTTGAACGGAGGACGTGCTGACCAATGTGGAACTCCCCTGCTTGATGCTGTACCAGGTCACCGAGGCAGAACTGTTGGGGTTTACAAGCGTTATGTCCAGTTCATTGGCGGCCAGGACGTTGGTGACGATTTGAATCTGGGCCAGATTGGTGACCACTGGCGAAAAATCATAGTCAGTTGCGCTGGACAACCAGCCGGGACGCATTGCTGTGGCTTGAACCTGCGGCGCCGTGGCCGTCACGTTGACGAAGTTTGTGGGATAGGCGAGCAGCGCTCCACTCTGCTGCACCTGCAACGAGGCTCCCGGAGTTGCAGAACTTATGGTAAGGAGCGAGCCGGCGGCGGCGATCTGTGGAGCAGCCACCGTGTTGGTGTAATGCTGCTGTGCGAGTTCGTAAGAGCCTTTTCCGGAAACGATGAAGTCGATCTCGGCCGAGTTTGTGATGGTCAGTCCTTCAGCGGGGAAGAGCAGCCAGGATTGCTGTTGGGGCGCGGTGCCATCCGGGGGCCCCTGCATGTATGCCACGGTGTCGCCGCTGAGCGCGCTGCCAACGGCAATTTGCAGTTGATTTGAAAAGACGCAGGATGGCGTTATATACAAGTCCGGAAGCCTGATATACGTGTTCGTTACGTGATAGCTCAGGACGTTTGGAACCTGCACCAGGAAGTCAATGGTCTGGGAATTGGTGATGGTGAAGGGTCCAGTGTAAGAAGCGCTGTTGGTGGCGGTGTTTTCAGGCGAGTAATAAACCAAGGCCATCACAGAGGACTGGCTTAGGGCCTGAATGGCCAGGGAACCCATAAAGTTGGTTGAGGGAGTGATAAACTCTTGTGCGGCATACCAACTCGGGTCAAACTTGCTGTTGATGGTGATGATCCCCAAGGGCGGAGCGTTTGTGGTCCAGACGCGGATGTAATCCTCTTCGCCCGCCTGGGCCGAGTAAGTGATGTTGTTCGTGGAAAGAGCCTCTGGAACACAGTTTAGGATGGCCTCGTCGGCGTTCTCGAACAGGTCCATCAGCGCATTGGTGGCAACGAGCTGGAAGACGTACGACTGGTTTGTCTGGCTGTAGTTTCTGACTTTATACCAGATGCTGCCGGTGGCGGCCGTGCTTTCATACTGCTCGATGGTCGAGTAATTCAGCGTTCCGCACACCTGCGGGGTTGTAATTTGCTGGGCGTTGGCAAAATTGTCGTTCAGCGGGCTGGTGGGTGACTGGTAAACGGTGAACGCCATCATTCCGCTGGTGCCGGCGGCCGAGTCCATGCCGATGAGATAGTTCATCCCGGCAATGGCCTGGAAATTGGCCTGGCCTCCGCCAAACAGATAGCCGCCGGACAGTACTGAGCCCGGAAGCACTTTGATGATTACGGGCATCTGGCTGTCGGAAGTGTCGATGTACATCGGCCCGCTTATGGCAGCGGTGACTGTCCACCACAGCGTTTTGCCGGCTCCGCCCATGTAATCCGCGTCGACATAGTTCGGGTTTGTTTCGCTGGTCGCGTTTGTGTTCTCCTCCGCATATCGGACCAAATAGTTGCCGTAAGGATCTGTGCAGCTGTCCTGGACATAACCCTCCCCCATAAAGAGCGGGAGCGGATCCAGGATTGAGTCATTTGCCGGCACTGCGCTGGGAACCAAGCTCAACGAGATTACCCCGGGAATGGAATCCTCGCAGTCACGGTTGATATCCGAATTCAGGCCTTGGATCCCCACGTCAATGGGAGTATCGCAAAGCTGCGCCGCGGACATCAGGAAGAACAGCGGATTGCCGCTAAACGTGGCTGCCGGCGGGACCAGCGCATCCACCATGAAGTAGTAGGTCTGTCCTTGGATGAAAGTCAATTCCGAGTTATTGTCGATGCCCAGGTAGGGAGCCTCCAGCACGGCGGGGTCAGTCTGGGTGAGCAGGATGATAGGGTTAAAGCTTGCCGAGTTCTGGACGACGTAACGGGTGGTGGCTGGCGGGGTAAACTTGTGCCACACCGTCTGCCATGCCGGATAAAGCGGCAGTTGGCCCAGATCCCACTGCTGGCTGTGTCCACCATTGATCAAATAGTTTTGGGCGGCGTTTTCCAGCACCCCGTTGATGGACTGCCGGGTGGCGCCGTAGATTGTGGTGAGCGAAGAGAAGCTGCTTCCTCCCGTGGTTGATGGGTATTTGCCGAGGTAATAAGATGTCCGGGGGCTGCCGGATGGCGTCAGCACGACGGGGTTCAGCATACTATCGCCTGCGGGGAGCGGAATCTGGGAGACATCAAAATCCACCCTGCCGGTGCCCCCAACGAGTGTATCGATGCGTATCCAGTAAGATTGTCCGGGTCCAGATTCGAAAACGACGGTGCCGTCCGCAGGGATTGAGTTTTGTGTCATCGTGGTCGAGTTCCAGGCGATGAAGTCAAAGATGCTGTGAGGGAGGGTGTTGCTCTGAGTCACTTCGATGTCGAGGAGGTCGGATGCCGGGCGGGTCTTGATGCTGAAGATTCCTTCGACAGGCGTGGTGACTTCCCACCAGAGGCTGTGCCCCGCCAGATCACCGGGGTCGCGGGTGAAGAAGCCGGAGAAGGGCTCCCCCGGTTCGAGGGTCGCATTTTCGTTGTTCGACACGATGTGCTCCGTGTATTTGGTGAGCGTCATGGCCCCCCCTTCCACCGAGACGGTCTGGGAAGATGGCACCAGGTTGATGACCTCCGCATTTGCAAAGTTATCGTTAAGGGCCTGGCTCTGGATGGAAAGCGTGAGATCCGTATCGGGCTGTGCCACGATGAGGCGCAGCATTGCCATATCAGTACTGAGGAAGGTGATGTTCAACGGAGGCTCGTTAATCAGCGTGAACGTCTGTTGGCCAACCACTTGGTTGTCCTGGATCACCTGTAGCGCAACGGGCAGCCCGTTGGATGCCGGCGTGACGTAAAAGGACACGTTGGTCTCGCTGTGCGGGTCATACATGCACCAGAGGTCGGCCGCGCCGGGCATATCGTTGGAGCTCATTACTCCGTATTTGGTGTAGAACAGGTAGTCTTGACCAAGCGGTACCGGGATGGCGTTTGACAGCGCGTTGTTGCTGGGCGGCTTCCTAAAATCGATGCCCACTGCAAATGTGTCGATGCTGCCGCCAACGGCGATGAGGAGGCTGTCGGCAGGTCCGCAGGGGATTGGGTTCGCCGCAATGCCGGTTCCGTCCAGATTCACCTGGTAATTGACATTGGACGAACTGACGCTCACTTGGGCCAATCCGTTATTGGGAAGCGGAGGCTCCCACGAGTACCAGACCGTGTGGTTGAAGGGTTCGCCCGGCTGGTTGGTGGCATTGTCGATGCCATCGGCCGAGTAAAGGTAAACCAGTCCGTTTGCATAAGTTTCCATCGTGTAGTCGATGATCGGGGCCGGATTTCCCTGGTAGTTTGTTGGGCTCGGGTAGAGAATGAAGTTCAGGTGCCCATCACCCATGTTGGTATTGGGAACCGTGAGCCTGAACAGGTATGCAGCGGTGTCGGCGAGCTGATACGTGCGCCGATCCGGAAGAGAATCAAACACGGGGATTTCCTGCCCGCTTTCGAAAAGCTTCCAGTAGGTGTTGGGGTACACTCCGTCAGGGTTTTGGACCGTTAAGGTTCCCGGATTGTTGGGCGTGACGCTCCACCAGATGGAGTTCATGGCGCCAGGGATCTGATCATCCAGAGCCTCGTCCGCCTTGGAATAGGAATCGTAGACGTAGAACAGCGTCGTGTTCGGTGCGTCTCCGGACAGAATCAGTGCATTTGTCGTGTAATCATTTGCAGGAGGAATCGTCAGCACCGCGCTGAGGTTGAATGTGGTTTCATCGCCGCAGACGGCCAAATATACGGGTGTGCCGGCAGCAAGGAATGTGTTCTGCGGGCACGCCGCCAAGTTGGGAAGCGCCGCGGCCTCGCCCGACGGGATTACATACGGATAAACGACCACGTTGCTGCCAGGAACAGTGCTGGCCGCTGAAGAGAAAAGGTACCCGGCGCTGGGGGTGATGATCTCGAACCAAACGCTGTGACTGTCCACCAGCGGCTCGCCTGCCTCCGTGGTGGCCCCGTAATTTCCACTGCTCGCACCATAGATGTAGCGGGTGCCGTTGTTGTAGACAGAGGCGGTGGACAGCAACAGCGTGGCATCGGCAAAATTGTCGTTGTTCGCGGTCGGATAAAAGTTCTTCGTCAAGGTGTATTCTCCCGGGCTGGCGGAGGCGTCGATGCGCAAGTAGTAAGTATTGCTGCCCTGCATGGTGCAGCCGACCTGGTCGGGGAAGTTGTAGGGGGTGACGGCGGTGCTGGGGTTGGGAACCTTCGAGTCGGCGATGAGGGTCAACGCGCCGAGGTTCGTGCCCTGCCATATTGTCATATCCGGGTTCAGCAGGCTGAAGTCGAAGGGCTTGAGGTTGGCCCCTATGTTGAAACGGGTGTCCGAATACGGATCAACCTGCGCCATGAAACTGCCGCCTTGGGATGGGAATATCTGGTACCAAACAGTCTGCCCCCCCATGACCATCTGCTCCCCCTGCTCGGCCGTGGCGTAAATGTTGTATCCCCGGGTGGTGACAGCCAGAGGCAAGTTGTTCGACGTGGCCGGCTGCCACGGAATGGCGTTCGAGAAGGCGTCGTTTGACGGAAGCTGCCGCAACTCGGCCACCAGCTTATAGTTCCCGGAAACCGTGCTTTGAACTGAGATCAGGTAATCCTGATTTGAATTCAGCCACAGGCTGCCGGTCAATATCTGGGCCGTCAGTGGATCTGCAATCAATGGTGTTTGCTGGAACAACCACGCCTGGCCGGGATTCTGGGCCGTTTGGACGGCGGACTGATTGGTGCTGCTTGCCACTTGCGTCACTCCCGGGTTTAAATAGCTGGTGGTTTGACTGTTGCCGGCACCGTTGTATGAGGCCGTCCAAACGCTTGCAGTGTCGCTGTCCTGGATCAGGGTTAACGGCATGATCAGCGCATTGGTTCCTCCATTGGTGCTGATGTAGCAGCTGTAGTAGGAGTAAGGGCTGTCAACAAGTGCAATGCTGGCAATCTGGCCCGGGAGCGTGTAGGCGAAGGTTATGGCGCTCGCCAGGTTGTTGGGTGCGTTGCCGGCAAAGATCTGCCACCAAGGGCTTCCGGTCTGCTGGTCTGCGTAAATTGTCAAGGAACTGAGGTTGGTGACGGTCAGGATGGTTTGCTTCAAGCTGACGTAACTCACGACCGTAAACGGGCTTGGGCTGTAGCCGTTCTTTGAAACCTGGAAGGTGTAGCTGTAGCTGCCCGTGTTGACGATGGCATTGGTGTAAGGAACATTCGATTGAATCGCGCCTCCATTTTGGTCGCTGACGGAATATGCGATGTTTCCACCGCTCGCTCCTGGCGTGGCCGTGATGGTGAGCGATCCTAAAAAGTTGGTGGAGGCCGGGGTGACCTGGGGCGCGCCGGCCTGAAACGTGTAAACGAGCTGGTTCGTGAGGCTCCCTGAGTAATACGCCTGCAGCGTCGCCGCTCCATTCCCATATCCGTCGAGATGGATTGGGGCGGTGTAGCTGATCCAGTTGTTGCCATCAAGCGTGTAGGTAATCCCGCTGCCTGGTGCGGCAAGGGTTATGTCCACGGCTTGGTTGTATTGTCCCGGGATCGGGCTGGCGGTTACAGGTCCCGCGAAGGTGTAGGTGTTTGTGACGTACTGCGGTGTGTAGGCGGTGCGATAGCCCATCCAGATTACGGTGGTCGTGTTGGTCAGGGTCAGCGCCGAGGCGAATTGGGCGCTGTTGGTTGTAGGAAGGGTGCCGTCAGTGCTGTAGTAAATCGACAAGGCCGGCGACTCTGAATTTCCGCTGGCGCCGGATGCGGAAACGGCAAGAGAGCTGTTGAATGCCTGGTTTGGGGTGGTGACCAGCTCGTTGACGACAAAGGTGTACGTCGCGGAAGCCGGCGGGCCTGTTTCTCCAGAAATTCCTCCAACCAGGGAGGCGGTGTAGGTGCCGCTTCCGGACACCAGATAGCTCTGGCTGATGCTTCCGTCGCTGTTCACGGTGTAAGCCCCCACGGCGGGCAAATAATATCCCTGCCCGTTTCCGAGGGAAAACGCCGCGCCTTGACTGGGCGTGTAACCGTCCGGCTCCGTTACGATCAGCGTGATTTGGTTGCTGAGGGTTGTTCCGCTGGGAGGATTGAACACTGGCGCGCTCAACGGCGCCAGGAGCGTGTAGGTCAGCTGCCATGGGCTGGAGCTCCAACCCGAGTAATTGGCTTGCACTGCTTGGAAGAACAAATAAGATCGATTGGCAATGGTGATGGGCCCCGTGTAGACGTTCGTTGCACAGGGATTGATGCCGAGACTGTTGATGCTGTTGAGCAAGGCGCTGCCGGACAACGAATACAGGATGGTGGCTCCTTCAGTCGCGGTCGAGACGGTTAGTGTCACCGGGCCTGCCAGCGTGTTGGTGTAGGTCCAACTAACCCCGCCGTTGTTAACAGGGCCGTTGGGGGCGGGAGTTGCAGCCAATGGCGCGATGACGAATGCCGGGTTATAAGTATTTGTGACATACAAGCTGCCCGAAAGATAGCTTACCTGAACTGTGGCCGATCCTCCGCCTCCGTAGGCGGGGGGATTGCCCGGGTCATCTCCGTTCACGGCAAAGGGCCCTGTGTAGTTTGTCCAACCCCCGCCGTTCACGCGGTATTGCACGGCTGCTCCCTGCGTGTTGATGGTCTCCGTCACTGCATTTGAGTAGACCCCTCCCCCGGGGGTCATCGTGACGTTAATGAAGATCGCATAGGCGCTGGTTGCATACTGCGTGCTGAAACCCTGCCGGGCGGCCATCCAGTAGATCGTGGTGCTGTTCGTCAGGGTGATGGGCGCGCTGTAGGGTGTCCAGTTGGTGGAGCCGTCCGTGTTGTAACCTATCTGGAGGGGCGGCAGACTGTAGGAATTGCAGGTGCAGGAATTGGGCCCGGTTGCGGTGGCGCTCACTGCCACCGAGTTCGTAAACACGCAGGTTGAGACTGGAGAGGCGCTGCGCTGAAAGCATGTTTGATAGACCGGGGTCCAAACATTGTTGACCATGTTGGATCCGGTCAGGTTTGTGCTCACAGAGGGCCAGGCGTAGTTTGCGGGCGAGATGAGCAGGTCATTGTATTGAATGTTGAATTTGTATGTGTTGGTTTGCGATGTCTGTCCGCCGATGGTGCCGTACACATCCAACTGGGTGCCGTTCGTCGAGCTGAATGGGATTGTTGTGCCACTGTATTCAATCCATAATCCGCCGTCGATTCGGTAATAAATCGCTTCGGACGGAGGCAGGGAGGCATCCGCGGCGGTTGCGTTTCCCCAGCTTAAATAGGCGCCCTGCCAGGTTAAAGCGTCAGGCGGCCCCGTAATGTAGATAATCCCCCCAACGCTGGCGGTCGTCACGCCGTCCAGTTGCGGATATATTGCTCCCAGTGACGGGTTGTTGGGGTCTATGGTTTGCGCGCCCGCCATGGCGCACGACAGCGTCCAAAGCAAGAGGGCAGCCATTAAGGGCGGTGCCTTAGGCAATTTCTTCACCATATCCCTCATTGTAGTGCTGATCGGACATTGTTGCAGGGTCCCCTTGCGATTTTGGCCGCATGGTCAGTTGGATTGGAGCTTCATTGCGGCTGCGGCTGCATCAAGTATGTCCCGGTGATGGGAGAACTGAGCTGGTACCCCGTCTTTTGCGTCTGGAATTGGAACATATAATTCCCAGGGGCTAGTGACAGTGACCCTGTAAATGTTCCGGTGCTGGTCTGATTGGCAGGGACGGCGGCATTTGCATCGTACCCCCCTGTCACGAGTTGGTTGATGGTCAGCTTCGTGTAAAACACCGTTTCTCCGGTGTTGTCGGTTATGGCGATGTTGCTGCCCTGGAACACGCCATCGAGCGGATTGACCTGCGGAGGATTGGCGGTGAACTGCAAATGCACAAACTGCTCTGTGTTTGTCTGGCCGCTGACCACCTGCGAGAAGTAAACGTAGCCGCTGCCGGACCCTATGCCGTCAATTGTCACCGCATTGGTATAGGTCATCCAATTGTCCCCGGTGAGGCGGTAAACGAGCGCGGCGTTCGTATTGTCGTCGCTCAGGGTAAATGTGACCGGCGCCAAATAGCTGCCATCACTGGCTAAACTGCACTGAACGGACCCTTGATAGGTGTATGTTCCCGTGCAGGTCTGCGGGGTGCGCCCCGGCCGGATGCCAAGCAGGTTGATGGTGGTGGTATTGGTCAGAACAAAGGGTGAGGCATAGGCCGGCGAGTTCGTGGTTGGTGTGCTTCCGTCCGCGGTGTAATAGATGAGGCTCGGACCATAAATGGCATCCTCTGTGCTTACGTTGACCGTCAAGGTGCCCGAGAAGCTGCAGCTGGGGGGAATGAGCTGGATGTCCTGGAGTACCGGGGAATAGAGCGTTGCCGTCGTATTGTCCGCGTCAAGGCGCTGAAGCCATCCGCTGCCGGGAGCCAGCATGCGATACCACAAGTTTGTCGCTCCAAGTTGGATGCTGTAGGCCTGTTGGTAGTCCCATGCGTTGCCGTTGTCGAAGTTCACCTCGTTATATGGAAGGGCATATTGAGCTTGGTCGGGCGTTCCGTTGAGGACCGCCGGACCCTCGGTTAGCGTCAGGGTAAACAGTCCTGGTCCGGCGGGCCCAATATCGGCGCTGATCCTGACAGGATCCCCTGCATTGAGCTGGCCTGCCACGACCCCGCTGTTGTTGAAGTTGCTGGAAACCAGTTGCAGGTTGGTCATGGCAGTGCCCTTCCACATGTAAAGCAAGGGCGCCTGCGATCCTGCCATGCTTGGGTCTGCCGTGGCGCTTGCGGTGAGGGTTCCTGTCAGAGGCATGGTCATCGACCACCAGGTGGAGCCGTAGGAGCCGGGCTGCGACACTTCGTTGGATTCGATGGTGGCCAGGTAATCATACGCGGAAACCTGCTGGGATTTCACTTGCGACGTGAGAAGCACGGATTGAGGCGCCGCGCATGGGAACACCGGGGTCAGCCACACGGTATCCGGATGCGCCAGGATAAACGTGTAGGTGCATGGGCCGGGACCCGCCGCAGTGCTTTGTGCCGGGTTGGCCAGCAGCACGGACTGGACATTTTGGAACAGGATGTTCTGCGGAACAGCATACAGGTAGGAGATGCCCGCCCCCACGGGGAACGCGGTCAGGTCGAACAGACCACGATATGTTGGGTCAGAACCCGTCGTGCTGTAGATCAGCTGCTCCTCGTAATAGTCCCAGGTCTGCGGAACGTTGATGTCATAGGGTGAGGCGCCCCACACGTTCGGATAGTAGAAGTGTGTCCCGGGGCCGTAAACGACCTGGTTGTACTGCAGCTCCGTGCCCAGGCCAGCGCCAAAGTCGTAGTAGCCGGATGCGCTGTCTGGCTGCGAAACAGTGACGTTCAGCAGGTTCGTTGTCGCATGCACGCAGTACCAGTTGCGGATGTAGTGCCCGTCGCTGGCCAGGGTCCAAAATCCGGCTGGTGCTTGGAACGTGTACATATAAACCTGCTGCCCGTTCCAGTTGGCAGGCGTCACCGGGACGTAGTTGGTGATGTTGATGGCGTTGGCGATCGCGTCGTTGTACGGCTGCACGATCAGTTGCATCGAGTGGGGGCCTGGGGTGATGTAGGCCGTTCCTGATCCACTGGCTTGCACCCACAGATTCTCGCCCGCGGCAACCATCAGTTGGCCTGTCCCTTGGCCAGCCCCAAATAATTCCTGCAGGCCGGCCATGGTGCCGTCTCCCGTGTAAATCGAGTCCTGATTGTTGAAGGTGATTTGGCCGGCATTGGGTATCGTAGTGCTGTACCACACGGTCCTTTGCCCGATGGTCGGAGGCTCGCCCGGCTGAACCGTGGCCCCATTGACGTCGACGTTGTATGATGCCCCGTAAGTTTCTCCATTGCTGTAGCTCGCGGAGATTGCCCAGGTGAAGGGGGTGGCGTTGGCAAAATTATCGTTGGCTGGCGCCGCAGTCACAGTGACGCCAAAGGTCGACAGGCCGGGCCCGTCGGACTGGACCACGTAATAGTAGCCCTGGGCAACGTTGACGTTGATGACGCCGGCGTAGGCGCCGCTCATCCGGCATACCTGGTCGCTGATCATGTTGGCTGAGGCCATCGATCCCATGCTGGTCGCATCAGTTTGAATCCAATGCAAAGTGGTTCCCACTGATGCGCCTGGATACGGGTTATTAACGATCTGGGCAACTCCGGCGGTGGGAACGTAAACCGCGTACCAGACGCTGTTGACCATGCCATCACCTTCGGTGTTTGCCAGCCAGTTGCAGGTGGTGAATGATGTTACGAGATTGCGCCCGGAGGAGGTCAGCGTCATGGGGATGGCGTTCGCCCTTAGATCGTTGACGGGGGGCAAAACGTCCACAACGAGAGTGCTTCCGGCGTTCGGGAAGCCAATCATGTCTTGGCCGTTTGCCGATGCCGGCATGAGCATGGTGTAATTGTTTGTAACACCGCTTTGAACCAGGAAGGCTGACCCGTCTGCCAAGACGCTGGCCAAACCGCCGCCGCCGTCACTCACCATGACATTGCCGGTGACCGGGAGATTCAAGTAGTAGAACCAGGGGGTCGGCTGCTGTGCGCTGGCTGGGGCTGTCCAGATTGTGCTGTTAGTGGCGATGGCCTGTCGGGTCCAGCTCAAGTCCGTAATGTTTGTCTGGCCCTGAGGATTTGCACTCACCTGAATGAGCAAGGTTCCTGGAGCCGAGGAGGCAGCCGCGATGTAGTATTCCTGGTTGGTGCCAACCGGCTGGGTGATTACCGGGATATTTGGAGACCAGGGTATGCTCGTCAGCTCCACCTGGGTCACGACATTGAGCTGGGAATCGTAAACCGTGATCTCGTTGGTTGTGGTGTTTGGAGGGAAAACGAGCGGGACCGGTCCGCCTTGCTGGATTCCCAAATACATAATTGTGGCTGTTCCGGAATTCCACTTGCCCCATACCGAGTTGTTGAACAGGGACTGCTCGAAGCTCTCCCGGCTGGCGCCGAAATTGTACAGGTTCAAAGCTGCGGGTGATCCTGCAAATGGAATCGCGTTGGCCTCCATGTCATCACTCGGGAATAATACAGTGTTCCATTCGAGCTGGAAGGAGCTTTGGGGACCGCAGACTGCAATGTAGTAGATTTCCCCGGGCTGCGCGACAAAAAACGCGCTGTTAACCGGCTGCAAGTTTTGCAGGCTGGTCCCCCTGTAGACGTTTGCCGTCATTGAAGTTGATGGGGCCCAATAGGATTGAGCGGCTCCCCATTGGCCGCCTTGACCCATGTATGCCGAATAGATGGATGGATAAACCATCAGCTTGGCGGGCGCGGTCCAGGTATACCATATGGAGTTGGTTTGCCCGGCCGGCTCCTGCGGCTCCGCTGTGGCGCCGTAGTTTTCACCGCTTGTCCAGAAAAAGTAGAAGGCGCCGTTGTCAGTTGGATATGTAGTCCATGATGTGAGCGGAGTGGCTTGGGCGAAATTGTCATTGGTCGGGACCGGATAGTATGAAGCCGAGATTTGAATATCACCATCGCCCATGTCATAACCCATGGTTGAGTCAACTGATATCCAATATTGGTTGCTAACAATGAGGTTTTGAATGATTGGCGTCATGAGGAGGTTCCCATTGATATCGTTGGTGGGTATCTCGGTTGAGAGCATGGTCATGCTTAGGAAGTCGCTCCCCTCCCAAATGGAGGCGACCTGGGGCGAGGTTGAAAGAACCAGGGTGCCGTTGCGGCTTGGAGTGTAGCCCCACCATACGGAGGCCCCGAGCGAAAACGGTTCAGTTGGCTCGCCTGGTTCCGTTGTGGCAAAGTTGTTGTAGGCGTAAAACTGGGAAATGTTTAGCGGCAAGGCATTGGTCCACATGTCGTTTACGGGGAGTTCTATGAGCGAGATGGTGAGCTGGAACGGCAGGTCAGCCGCGGACAACACCTGGATGTAATATGTCTGCCCCGCGACTGCAGCGAATGTGACTGTCGGAATCGCCGTCAGGGATGACAAGGACGGCTGTGATCCGCTGACCGCGGTGTACACATTGTTGTAAACCGCGTCGCCCGTGCCGGTCGTCATTTGTCCGCTAAACGTTGGTGTCACTGCATACCAGACAGTGTGGCTCGACACAGTGCCATCGGCTGCCGTAATGTTTTCCCCGGGCTCGCTGCCGGCGCCGTCCAAGGAGCCGTTTACTGTAATGGAAGCCTTTTGGCCGTTGTTGTAGATGTTGGGTGAAAGGGCAATCACCTGCGCGTTGGCAAAATTATCATTGGCGGGGGCGCTTGCGAACGTTCCTGTGATCGTGTGCCTGAAACCAGTTCCGCCGAGCCGAATGTAATAAAGTTGACCTGCTTGGGCAGTGATGCTGTACGTTCCAGCGGGGAAAATCGAGAAGGTCCGGTCTCCGCCGGGAATCAATATGTGATATGTCTCGCCTTCTACTGCGGAAAAAGAACCAGGCCCAGCGTCGCCCCAGCCGGTTGGGCTTGCAATCCAGGTTGCATCCTGAGAGCGCGACCCGCTTTCAACCGACCAAGCTCCACCGGCATCTATGGTTATGCTCCCCGTGGCCGGGCTGACATAAGTGAACCACCAGGTTCCCCCTGATGCGGGTTCCGTCACATTCGCGCTTGTGCCATTCAACGGCCATGCCGTGTCCCACGATATGTTGGTGGGGCTTCCCCTGGTGTCAACAATAGCCAGTGAATTGGTATACGAGCTGGGAACCGGTTGCAATTCGCTGAGGGAATTCCCTTGGTACATGTCGATCTGGCACGGGTAAAGCAACGCTTCGGGATCTTGATTGAACGTTTGCGGTGTCAGGGTTGCTCCAACGCTGAATGCTCCGTTCCCGGGAGCCTGCCAGAGATACCAGACGGTCGCCGGGCCCAGCGGGCTGGCCGGCTCCCCATTTTGCAGGGTGGCGCCCTCGGACGTGTAAGTGTATGAAAAGGTGTCAAGCTGGATTTGTGCCGTGCTGCCAATGGTGCTGGACAGCGGCAGGTTAATCGGCGTTTGGAAGTTGTCATTAATGGGCCGGAGGTGGAACTCCATTTCATCTGAGTAAACCACAGGTGGTCCGCTCCGCCTGATGTAATAGGTGCCCGGCTGCGTCAGGTTGAAGTCAATGCCATTCGTGTTGAACCCAGGATTCGGCTGGCTTCCGATGCTCATGGCCACGTTGTAATAATTGATGTCGGTCCAGCGCGGATCCATTGGTGTGGTGTAGTAGGCCGGAACTTGAGCAAGGTTGCTGACGGAACTGCCCTGCCAGAGGGAGATGTTTCCTCCGCTCGGGTAGATTGCCAGGACTCCGGCCTGGTAGCAATCATACTGGAACCACACCGTGTTTGTCCCGGCCGGCTCGCCTGCCTCTGTCGTGGCGGCAAGCGTGTATCCGGTAATCTGTTGCCCGGATTGAACAGCCGATTGAACCGAGTATGCGTTTGCCCAGTTGTCGTTCGCCGGCTCTGGCACGAAGCTTAGGTCAACCTGGAAGTTCGTTGAAGCTGGATCGTACTGGTAAATGCCCATCTGGTATTCTTGCCCGCCGACGACCTGTATCGCGCCCGGCAGGAAGTTCGATGACAAAGTGGAGAAGTTCGTCACAGCCGTCCCCTGCCCGAAAGCGCAAATGAATGCATTGCTGGCGCCTGTGTCGTTGTTCAGCACGGAAACTGTAGCGACGCCAGTTGCTGGAGCAGCCCAATTGTACCACATGGTGGGGGCATTTGCCAGAGTGCCGACCGCTTCATACTGGTCTGGCATGCGGCCGATCGTGTAGACGGTGCCCGGCTGAACCAGTTGGAGGGGCAAACTGTTGGTGAAGAGGGCAGGTTGGGCGTAACTGACGGTGACCGTCAGGGTCGGCGAGTTAGCCCAGGCGTTTCGCCAGGTCGAGTAATAATAGGCTCCGGATTTGGTGTAGGTGGGCTGGACGGTTGCCACATTGTTTGCCCACGGTTCACCATTCCAGTTGGCCGGGACGCTGGACATGATTGTGTTCACCGTCGGACCGCTGATCGTAATATTGGTGCCGAGTGTTGAGACCGGGAGGGGCAGGATTGCGGTGTATTGGTTGTTGCTGAAGGCGCTGTCGTAATAGCCCGGCTTGCGGCTGATAAAAACGAAATTGCGCGAGGTCTGGCCGTCAAATGCGAAGCTGTTGGTGTAGAGGTTTGTCAGAGTGTTGAAGTACACGTCGCCGGGCGGCCATATGAAAGCCGTGTAAGGCGTCAGTCCGCCATTGTAAACCGGGCCAGTTGGGCTGGTTGCCATGGTGATGGAAGGCCAGTTCGCATCCATGCCCGAGTCATAGTAGATCGCAGCGTTGGCGGTGCTGCAACACGCTGTGATGTAGATCGCATTGGAGACAACCTGGCTGCTTGGGGTGACCACCGGTTGTGCCACCTGGAAATTCGCCACAAACTCGTTGGTCAAGCTGGCTGCCTGGGAAGCAGAGGCATAATAGTCGATGACGCTCTCGCCGTCGATCGTGAAGGGCCCGCTGTAAGCCGCCCAAGGGCCGTAATTTGTGCGGAAATAGACTGTGCCTGCGGCAAAACCGGTGATTGTGAACTGCTGCGCGTTGTAAAACACGGCGTTTGTCGGCGAGAGGCTTGCCCCGGGTATATAGTGGTACGCATTGGTCTGGTATTCCGGACTATAGCCGCTTCTGGTCGCCAACCATGTAATCGTAGTATCCGTGCTGCAGGTTAGGGGGGCGGTGTAGAGGGAAGACCCCGTGGTCGGCAGGCTTCCATCCAGTGTGTAGTAGATGACCAAGGACTTCGGATTAGAAGGATCTCCGCTTGCGACGATTGGGTAATTTGGATCGCTGATAATGGGGGTATTTGGGTTTATCTGCAGGTCGGTGACCCGGAAAGAGCCGGTCCAATTTGCAGGCGGGCTGTCGATCCACCCGGCGCGCGTCATGTAGAATGTGTAGGTCCCGGTCCCATTCGCGTTGAAACTGACGCTGGGCGACGAGCTGTTGAGCGCGGTTGTGGTCCTGTCCGGGTTGATCATGTTGTAGGTTCCGCCAAAGCCGGAAAGTCCGCCGGCCAGGCTGACCGCCACCATGTTGGTGAACGCCCCCCCGCCCGTCAGAACCTGTATCGGCGGCAACCGGGCGATGTAGGTCATGTTCACCAGGGGACTGTCCGCATATCCTGTTTTCGTGCTTTCGAACACGAGATTGTAGCTGCCGGTCACGGCAATGGGCCCCATGTAAAGGGTGGGCGTGACTCCCAAATCCGCGGGATCGCCTCCCAGGTCACCGGCGTAGTAGTATATGAAGCAGTTGGCTGTTCCTCCGTCTGTCGCTGTGACTTGAATGTTGCTCGCGATAAGCCCTCCTGCCGGCGTCACGACGGGCGCGAGCGCTGTGAAGTAGTAGGTGAATGTGCTGACCAGCCCGCCGGAATACGTGGCGGAAAGGCTCAGCATCCCATTTCCGTAACCGTCGACGTGGATCGGCTGGTTGTTGTAATTCTGCCAATCAACCCCATCCAAAGTGTATGAGATCATCTGACCGTTGGCGACCGCCAGCGTGATGTCGATGGCGTTGTTGTTGGTCCCCGGCAGAGGAGTCGCCGTCACGGGTGGCACGTACGTGTAGAGATTCGTGGCGTACTGCGGAACATACCCTCCCCTGGTTCCCATCCAGGTTACGGTCGTTGTGTTGGTAAGAGTGATCGGGCCCGTATAGGGCGTGCTGCTCGTGGAGGGTTGGCTGCCGTCGAGCGTGTAATAGATGATCAAAGGCTTTGGATTTCCGCCACCGAGGCTGCCGGCAGCGGCTACGGAAGTGGTTGGCGTGTTGAAAAGGCAGTTCGACGTTGTGACCAGGTCGCCGACAATGAAGGTATAGTAATTCGTGACTGTTCCCGACGCAACCCAATCCTGTCCATAAACATAGGCAATATAGGGGCCGCCGGCGTTGAGGTTGATGATGGCATACGGCCAGCCATTGGCATCAGGGGCGGACCTCTGTTCGGCTGAAATTTCCCCATCAGGTCCCGTTATGTCAAACAATGTATTTATGGAAATGCGCGGATCCTCGATGGTGACCGCCGCCACGTTGGTAAATGTGGTGTTGCTGGCAGTTAGGAAATCGGGCGCGGGCAGCTGCTCGATGTATTTTTCAGAGACCTGGGGCGAGTTCTGATATCCAGACTTGAATCCTTGGAACACCAGGAAGCTTCGCGTGCTGACGGTAATGGCGCACGTGTAGGTGTTGGTCAGCGCCGTTGTGACCAGCGAGTTTGGATCGATCGAATAATCGATGTTCGCTCCCGTGGTTGCCGATCCGGCCGTCACGCTGATGGGTCCGCTCAGGGTCAGGCTGGAAGGGCTGACCGCAAGCGGAGCCACGACGAAGGTCAACGGCCAGCTGTTGGTCATCCCCATCATGCTGTTGGTGTAATATGCGCTCAGGGTCCCTGCCCCGCTGTTAAGGCCATCCAGAGTGAACGATCCCGTATAGTTGGTCCAATTAGTCCGGTCGAACGAGTAAAAAAGCGAGGCTCCCGGCGCCGCAGTGCTCAACGCGACCGTGATGGCGTTGGAGTATGTGCCTGCCCCCGGCGCAAATAATATGGGGGGAACATAGGTGTAAATGTTGGTCGTCACTTCCGGGGTATAGCCTGCGCGCGTCGCCAGCCAGATGAACGTGGTGTTGTTGGTCGAGATCGTTAGCGGGCTTGCGTAAATCGTGGAGTTCGTCGCGGGCATGGTCCCGTCGGTGGTGTAATAAACAACCAGGGGTGCCGGGTCGCTGATGCTGCTTTGTGCGGTGACGGTCAAATTGCTGTTGTAAACCCCGCTCGGCGGCGTAACGCTGAGGTCCTGCACCACAAAGGTGTAAGAGTTGGAGACAAAGGCGGAATTCTGCCAATTTGGCTTCGTGTTCTGGAAGAGATACGTTCCAGATGCGTTGATGCTCCAGTACAGGGTTCCCGATGGCGATGTCACCGTGTTCGTAACCATGCTTGGCGAGACGATCACCCAACTGGAGCCTGATCCGGCCAGGCCAGACTGAATTCCGATGGCGGCTTGATTGGAGAACGTCTGGGACGGCGTCAAAAAGGCTGGTGCGGGTAGCTGCCCGGAATAAATGGTGGCCGCTTGAGTGCTGATATATCCGGACTTGGTTGCGTTGAACAGGAAGCAGGCGGTGTTGGTCACCGTGATCGCTCCGGTGTAAAGGTTTGTGGCGCTTGCCAGGGTTGGGTTGTTGCCAAACAGGTCTTCTGCGTAAAAGATGCTGGCGCCCGGGGTCGCGGTGGTCGCGCTGACCGAAATCGGCCCGCTGAGATTTTCGCTGGCCGGGGACACTGCCAGGGGGGCCAGTTGGAACGTGTAAACGTAAGTGTTTGTGGCGCTACAGACGGGGCCGGTGACCGCATACACGTCCATGCTCAGCGTTCCAGAGCCGCAGCCGTCTGCGGTGATTGGCGATGTGTAGTTGCTCCAGGTTCCCCCGTTAAAGCGATAGTAAGCTATGGAGCTGCCGCTGTTGGTGGCAAATGTGATCGTGATGGCCTGAGTGTTGGTGCTGGTGCCCGGCGTCACTGTAACCCCTGGCGCATAATTGTATTGGCGGGTCACGTACTCCGGAGCATATCCCTGGCGCGCGCCCATGAACTGCAACGTGGTGGAGTTGGTCACGGTGAGCGAATTCGTGTAGAGCAAGGACGATGCAGTGGGCGTGGTCCCGTCGGTCGTGTAGTAGATCGCCAGCGGCAAGGGGTTGCTTCCCGCCGAAGCTGTGACAGTGAGCGGATTTGCGAAGTTCCCGCCCGGCGGATTTACGGCCAGGTCAGCCACCTGGAAGGTGTAAGAGTTGGTAGCCGCCGCGGACGGCAGCCACGGCGGGTCGAAGACCTGCAAGGAGCAGATTCCAGGCTCGTTGATGTTAAAGGTCGCAGTGCCGCCGCTCACCGAGTTGGTGACGACGCTGCCATCTGGATAGGTTAGGACGAAGGACTGATACGAGTTGAGCGCCGATGCCACAGTGATGGCTGTCTGCTTTGTAAGTGTCTGGCTCGGGGTGGCAAACCAGGGAGTTGGAATGGCGCTGGAGTATGTTTCGGCGGCCTGCGCGCTGTTGATGTAGTTTGTCTTGAATGCCTGAAACAAGAATTGGCGTGTGCTCGTGACAGAAATGGGACTGGTGTAAAGGTTGGTGATTGCGGATGACGGCGCGGCGTTCCCGTTTGTGTCCCCGATCGCGTAGTAGACGCTGGCGCCGAGGGTCGCGTCACTGGCGCTGACGCTGATCCCGCTTCCGATGGTGGTGCTGGCCAGCGCGATGACCGGTGCGGCCGCCTGGAATGCATACGAGGTGAGGTTCGTTGGTCCGGGACAGCCGGTGGAGTCGTAACGGGTGTTGAGCGTTGCGCTTCCGCCGCTTGCCCCGTCAATGGTGGTTGGGCCGGCATAAACCTGCCAGGCGCCTCCATTGATCTGATAGTAAAGGGTCGTGGCCTGTGAATTGCTTAACACCAGCTGGAAGGCATTGCTGTATGTTCCAGATGCGGGAGTGACCGACACCGGGGTCATGTAGGTGTAAGCGTTGGTGATGATTTGCGAGGTGTAGCCTTGCCGAAGCCCCAGGGCTGTAATAATGGCCGACTGGGTGATGGGGATGTTTGCCGTGTACAGCGTGGAGCTCGCAGTGGGCGTGCTGCCGTCTGTCGTGTAGTAAACAGTCGGGAATGTATTCGTTGAGGAAGCCGTGAAGTACGCGCTCACCGGGGAATAGATGCAGTTTCCTGACGGCAGGATGCCGAGGTCGGTCATGACGAAGTAATAGTTGTTCGTGACGCTTGGAGACTGGCTCCAGCCTGTTCTCGTCATGCATAATGTGTAGGCGGCGCCGGCGTTGATGGCAAAGGTGGCGGCGCCGTTGGTTGCCGCGGCACTTTGAACATTGTTAAACGCGTCGGTGAGTCTGAACACTCCGCCGTTGGTGTCCCCCGCCGCCACGGTAATCAGAAGAGGCCCGTTGTTGGTGCTGGTTGGAGTTATGAATGAAGGTGCGGCTGCCTGGGCAACGTATGTAAAAGCAGCCGGTACGCTGTCCTGATAGTTGGTCTCCCGCGCGATGAACGTGAATGTCCTGGATCCGGTCATGCTGATCGGTCCCGCATAGAGGTTTGTCACGGAGTTGGTTGACGGGGGATTGCCCAGGTTGTCCCCCATGGCCCAGTAGATGTTCGCATTGGTTGTTGCCGTGTTTGCCGTGACTGCGTAATTTCCGCTGACAGCGCCCGCCGCGGGATTGGCCGTGACGGCCGCGGCCTGGAATGTGACAGCGGTGGTGTTTGTGCTGGTGAACTCCCCGCTGCCCAGCGGCATGTATGCTTGAATGAAGCCGCTGCCGGAAGGAAGGCCGTTCAGCACGAACGGCGCGGCATAGGTCTGCCAGGCGGATCCCGTGACCAGGTATTGCACCCCGGATGATCCGCCCGAGTTGATGGTGAACGTGGTGGCATTGTTAAACGTGCCTGATGGTGTGATGGAGATCAGAGGCGAGTAGATGTAAGTTCCGCTGACAAACTGCGGCGTGTAACCTGTTCTCGCCCCCATGAAATTGATGGTGACATTTGTGGCCCCCAGCGCAATGGCGTTCGTGTACAGTATATTGGGTGTTCCTGTCGCGGAATACGTGTAATAAATGGACATAGGCCAGGAGCTGTTGGCGTAAACATAGAATGGGATGGAGGAGTAGTTTGTGGTCGGGGTAATGGTCAGATCGTCGACCTCAAAATACAGGTTGGTGGAACTGGACACCAGTTGGGTTCCAGCCAGCAGGGATGCTTTATAAAGCCCTCCCCCATTTGGAGTGAAGCTCATGCTGGCGCCCGCGTTTGTCACAAACGTGGTGCCGGATGGATAGGCTATGCTCCACAGCCCTCCAACGCCTGAGGGGGATGTAACCGCAACAGGGGATGTCGTATAAAAAGTGGTGTTTGTTACCTGGAACACCGGTGGAAGCAAGCCGGGAACGCATTCTGTTGTCTGTGTGCTGGATATTGTATCACTGCGATAATTGGCAAATCCATAGTCTGTTCCAAGCACGGCTGTCATGGTCGGAACAATCGCTGCCGGAGACAGGGCGTTCACGGCAGGCGGGGCCCCAGGATAAGCCGTTGTCGTGTAGAGTATGGCTGCTCCATAACTATTGGTGATGAACGAAATACAGGGACTGGAGGCGCTATAAAAGGCAGCGGGCCCTATGCTGTATCCAACATCAAACAGCGCCATGGTGGCGGACAAGGCGCCGGATGAGATCACCGTGCTGGTGTAAATGAGGTTTCCGTTTTGGTAATAGTAGACAGTATTTGCACGGCGTTCCACGCGAAAAACATCACCCGGCGAGGAATAGCCGAAAGCCCCCCTGTTGTTTCCACTCTCGTAAATGTACATGACCCCGTAGTTGTTGTAAATTCCGTAGGTTATATCATTAAACGAGCTGAAGGAGCTGGAGGAACTCAAACCAGCCGCACCGCGGGCGCTGTTGGTGACAGCGGTGTCAACCCAGTCGATCGAGCAATCTCCCGTTGTGTTTTGCTGGGAAAACACACCCTGCCATGTGCCTTGGCTGGCGCTCTTGGCGAGGACTTGGCCGTCGGTCCCTCCGGACAATGCCAGGGAACTGCTAAAGCCATTGGTCCATGTCGGGAAGGTTCCCCGGAGCGCTGTTGGCTGTGATGCTTGGATGGTGTAGTTCCATGTGTTTGTTTCGCCCGCTGTTGTATATGCTGAAACTGTGACATTGCCATTAGCATCTCCCGATGTGAAAACCAGGGGAGTGCTCAAATAACAGGGTCCTATGGAACAGGTGGTCTGCTCTTCAAGTGAGGCAGCGAAATACATCGGTCCAGAATTGCACGGGATCGTGCTGGTGTAAAAAAGCACTCCGTTTTGATAATAGGTGACGACAGTCCCGTTCCTCTGCACTCGCAGTCGATCACCGATGTTATAGGTTCCGAATGAGGCTCCTTTCTGCGTGCCAGCTTCGTAAAGTTTCAACGTCCCCTCGCACAGGTAAATGGCGTAGTCGATGTTTGCGTAAGCCGACGAGTTGTATATGGACTCCAGCCCAAACATGGAATCCTGGCCCGTTGTTGACGAGACTACGCACTCTGCAAACCCGTTGCTTCCTATGGATTGGGCGGAAGTAAAGCCCGCGTTGTTCCAAGCATACCCTCCTCCGGTCTTTGTAATCACTCCGTTGGTGGCTGCCGTGACGTTTTGGATGTTGGTCAGCGTAATCTGGCCTTCATTGGTGAAAGGCCGATAGTTTCCGCCGTTCAAACTGCAATAAATGGTTCCACCGCTCAGAGTGCTTAGCATGGTGGATCCCGCATCAATAAAACCGCCGGCGCTGGGGTCGGCCGTGACATAACCGGCGCAGGTCAGGTGTGGCGTTATTACGAAATTATTGCTCGAAGTGTTGTCAACCAGTATTTCATACTGCATTCCTGCAATGACGTTGAAGGCTATTCCATACTCAGTGGGCGTTGTGGACAACTGCGAAAGAATGGCGCTGTTCGCGGTTATATAATTTGCCGGGGAACTGGTGCTTGCTGCCAGGGAGGCAATTTGGGCTGGCGTGAGTATAGTGTTGTGAAAAATAGCCAAGCCACCAAGCTCACCAGTGAAATAGTTGTATCCCGGTGGAGGCGCTCCAACTTGCCACTCGTTTCCGCCCATCCACAAACTTCCGGTGGTCGTAGGCGTGCCATCCTGCGCTCCATTTACGTAAAGCGCCACTTGTCCGTTGGCTGCCGCCTCAATGACCACGTAATACCAAGTGTTGGGTTGAATTGTTACGTTGCCCGTAACGTAGCGGGAGGGCGATGTGTAATGTTCGAAATGTCCTGCTGCTGTGATATGCAGGTCATGCGACCAGGTCCCGGAATTAAGTCCGGTCGTTGTGGTGGTGAGTCCCACAATGCCCATGGCTTGAACTACTGGGACTTTTACCCAAACTCCCACAGAATAGGATGAGACGGCAGCGTATGGGTCCAGAATGTTCAAATAGCTGCTGTTGGCCGCGTTCAGTTGCAAGGACTGTACGCTTCCAGGATCCAAGGATGGGTCGTTGGTGTAGGTCGGGCTGGATATTGGATTGACTGTCAGCCCCATGCTATTGACCGTGTTGCCGGCAAATGCAAAATATGTTCCATTCAGCTGGGCGGAGTATGCTGTAAGAACCGTATTTGCACTGCTTCCCTGCGTGTCCACTTCCAATTGTCCTGTGCATGCGGGGGTGAACGAATACCAAACCGAGTTGTTGGGAGCATTGAACACGGATCCTGTTGTAGGCGTATTGTTGGTAATGGCAATGCTGTTGGTGGCATACTGGTTGGTGGGCGCTCCATAAAAGGTTTCCACATTCAACACGAAGGGTCCTGGAATGGTCCCATCAATGCAAATTTGATAGGAGGTCCCAGAGGTGCCTGTGAAAAGAAAGCTGGAGTTTGGCGTGGCCCCTTCCGTGCCCGCACATCCTCCCACCCACCCAGAATTGAAGGTGGTTCCGCTGTAAACGGCTATCAAGTGCGACCCCGGGCTGTTTACGGACAAATAAACCGGCCCCGTGTTGGTGGGCGTGAATGAATACCAGACGTTTTGGTTGACCGGAGCATTAAGATAACTGCTGAAGTTTTCACCGGAACTTGTAGCTTGTGTAGTGCTTCCCGCTAGCTGGATCAGGTTGCCAGTTTGATTGCCGAATGCGACGGGCACCCCGCTGGATGGAAAGAGGATGGTCCGATTGGCATAGAGGTCGTTTGTGGGTGGTACAGGTATGGTAATTGTAAGGTTCACCGCGCCATTGGAACCGTACGACGTGCCCGGTTTTCCATCAACATCAACATAATTGGTTTGTCCTGCGGTGAGTGGGACAATGACCTGGCTTTGGACGACTATACCTGGAATGTAGTCGTCGTTGTAGTAGGGCTGCTGGCCGGAGGCTGTGAAAACGCCCGCGCCCAACAAGGTGTCGAATGTGCTTCCCTGCAGTGAAATAGTGGCATTCCCCGTTGCTGGAGGATTAAAATTCCACCAAATTGTCTCTCCTTCGGAAGCATATGTGCCTGTTCGAGTGCCAAGACTGTATCCGTCGGACGTGGCATAGGCATTATAGCCAACTGCAGTAGCAACGTACGTGATGTTGGTGATGGTATACCCTCCGTAAGTTTGCAGATTGGAAACCGTGGTAAACGACAGGGTGGTGCCTGGGTAATTGTCATTGGTCGGATAAGGGTTGATCGTCACATCGAGATCGATGACACCGCAACCCGCATCAAGGGTTGTGCCATCAACGCAGAGTGTGTAAGAGGTTCCAGCCGCAACGGATTTGCCTGTTAGATAGCCATTTCCAGAATATCCAATGCTGTTTGCCCAGGTTCCTCCTGCGCCCGCAGCGGTGAGCTTGAGTCCCACCTGGGTCATGAACAAGCTATTGGTTGAGGACAGCGTTATGAACCCGGACACAGGTGCCACAAATGTCCACCATACGGATCGGCCGGAGCTTGTAATTCCGGAATAATTGCCGATGGGCGATTCTCCAGACTCTGCTGTGGCGCCAAAGTTGTTGCCGACAAGGGCGGCCGTCATGGCAACGTTTGTAACGATGCCATTAGACAATGAAATCAGGCTGTAATTGGTTTGAAACGCAAAAATCGTGGCATTGGTGAAATTGTCATTGGGTGGCGACGAAACCAGGCACATATCCAGATTGAACAGGCCGTAGCCTTGATCTGATGTGGTGCCATCAACGTCCAGCATGTAGGAATTGCCCGCATTAATATAACTGGTGAACAGCCCCGTTCCATTGTGGGCAATTCCGGAAACATACCAGCTGGATCCTTCGCCGGCGGAATACAGCCTTAAGCCGGTTTGTGAGATAAACGTGCTGTTGGTGGTGGAAACGGTGATGTAGCCCGACTGTTGGGGCACAAAGGAGAACCACACGGTTCGGTTTGCTGTGTTTAGGAGCATGGATTCTCCGGGGTCCGTAGTTGCTCCAATATTATAGGACGGTACGTGCGCTGTAAAATTGGTGTAATAACTTGTTCCATCCGGAACGGTTCCCGACAGGACATTGGTTTGCAGGATAATGGTTGTTGGAGATGCCCAGTAGTCGTTGGGAGGAACTGGGACAAAGATTACGTTCAGATTTATTCCTCCCATCCCAACTGGATCCAAACTCGATCCATCAACACAGATGGTATAGGATGTGCCGGCGGTGATTTGATAATTTGTAATACAGTTGTTGTTGGCGGTTTTACCCCCGCAAACATTGTAATTGGCACCTGCGCCAGCGCTGGTGGGCTTGATTCCAACTTCGGTAATGAATGTGGATAATGTGGGATCGATGGAAATCCAGCCGTTGGTGTACGGCGTAAAACTCCACCAGACAGAGTGGCCCGCTGTAGACACCCCCGTGTAATTGCCGATGCTCTGCTCTCCCGCGTCCACTGTGGCCTGATAGTTTTGCCCCACGAGATTGGCCGTAAGTGTGTAGTTTGTGACTTGCCCATCCACAAGAGTACTGGCGATTGCGTTTGTGGCAAAGATGATGGGTGTGGCATTGGCAAAATTGTCGTTTGCGGGCGGGTTTGCCAAAAGCAAGCTGACGCCGCTGGTTCCCTCCCCATTGACCCCATTTTCCAGCCAGTATTCCTGGCCTCCATTGGCGGAAAAGCTGGTGGAATTCCAATTTCTAGCCGCGGATGACGTCCCGAGCAAGTTAGCGTAAGAGCTGAAGGCATTCAGATATTCAGAAAGTGTTGCTGAGTATGGGTCCGTTACGGTAACAGTGCCGGCAACAGGCGGAACGAATGTATACCAAAGGTCTCCGCCGGGAGGCGCTTGCAGCCCAGAAGGATTCCATTCCGGTCCCCAGGTTCCGTCGACAAAATAACACGCGTCTCCTGTCAGGTAATTTGTGGATGCAACAGTTCCATTGGGAAGAGTCCAGGTTGAGACAACGTTTGTAAATGCAAGCATCTTTGGATCATCAATGTTGTGATATTCCTCCATTGGATAGAACTCCTGAACCACGAATTGCATTTGAAAGTTCATGAAGCTCATTGGGGATACTGTTCCGGCGGACAAAGCCGCGATTTGTGCCGGGGTTAAAACAGTGTTGTGATAAATGGCCAGCCCGCCAAGCTCTCCATTAAAATAATTGTACCCCAGTGGCGGAGTTCCAACCTGCCAGCGGTCTCCTGTGGCTGACAGTGAGGTAATGGTGACGGGCGTGCCTTGGCTGACTCCGTTCACGTAGAGGAGTTCCTGTCCTCCTGCGCTTGCGGCAATGGCCACATGATACCATGTGTCAGGTTGTATGACCGTTGTACCCGTGACGGCGTATCCCGAGCTGCCGCTCGAGGTGTAATGCTCGAAGACCCCCGCTGCCGTGATGTGGAGATCATCGGACAGCACTGAGCTGATGCCCGCCGCAGTTGTGCGCCCCACAATGCCCATGGCCTTCACCACCGGAACTTTCACCCATGCAGATATGGTGTAGGACGTTGGCACAAACTCATCCATGACATCCAAGTAGTTGTAGTAGGATAGATTGCTGGCCGTGACCGTGTTGAGTCCCACGTTATCAAGAAAAGCCGCTCCTCCGCTCACGCCCTGAAATTCAAGGACGTGGTTGCCCGCTGTGACAGTGAAGTTGGGCGTGGTTACCGCGGTGAAGCTTGTGCCGCAGGGCGGGGTGAAACCGCCAACCGCGCTTCCATCAATGAGGACATTGAAGTTTTCCGGAGTACTACCCGGCCTGCTGTCGGTAAAGAAGCTGATGTTGTAAGTTCCCGCTACCATGTTGCTCAACGTCTCGTAGCAATTCCCAGCGCCCTGCACAAAACCAAACTGATTCCCATATCCCGAGAAAGCGCTTCCCCAGAATCCGTTCCCTTGCGCAATAATTCCACTCTGTCCGCCATAGGACCAAGTTCCTCCAGAGGGGCCATAGGCATAACTGGTTTCACTGGGTGTCTCAAATCCTCCGCCAGGAACCAGTGTGGCGGTCGTGTTGTTGCCGTTCAAAAGCAAGGATTGCACGCTTCCTGGATCTGGTGAAGGATCATTGGTGAATCCCGGATTGTTGTAGCTGTAAACCATCAGACCCAGGCTGTTTTGGACGCTTCCATTGAAGGGAAAATAGGTTCCTTGCCCGTCGAGCTGGGTGGTTCGGATTTGATACGTCGTTCCAGCCGTGCAGGGAATCATGACAATATCATTGTTGATGGCGATCATGCTGCTTCCCTGCCAGATTTCGAAAGCCTCGTGATTGATCGGCACTGTGCTGTATATTCTCAAGTCATGAACAGCACCCCCGCCGGCGCCCAGGCTGTTAAGGCTGAAGCTGTTGCCGTCAAATCCGGCAACAATAGTCCCGATTAAGACGTTGTTGATCCAAAGAGTGTAGCTGGAATTTCCTGGGGCGCCGTTGCATTCATAAGCAATATAATAGTCAACCCCTGGTGAAAGTGTGTAATTGAATGGGGTAAAAGTGCCGAGACAATATGTTCCCAGTTGCAGGGTCGAGTTGTTAACGGCCAAAGGCGCGTAGTTTCCATTGCCGCTTGAGAGAATGATGCTGTTGGCTGTTCCCAAGTTGGCCACGTACATATAATTGAGCTCGGCACGGAAAACACCGGAGGACAATGGATGGCTGGTGAAACTGGTGGCGGAGCTGGTGTTGGTGAAATACGCTCCGCTCGGCGTATAAACAACGTTGGTGTTTTCACCAAAAGGATTTGGCAAATTCACGGGGTTCATGTTGGCGTCGTATCCCAATCCAGTTCGAAGGGCCACGGATGCCACCAGGGCAGAGTTATAGACAACCAGCTCGTTGTTGGAGGTTGCAGTGTAATTCCACCATAACGAGTTGCTTCCGTTAAAATTGGTGTTGTAATAAGCATTCAGTGGCACCCCATAATTAATGAGGTCGGTCAGGGCGTTTGATGTTCCGCTTGGAAGGCTGAAGTTTGTTGCGTTGCCGTTGAGTATGGCTGTGCTTTCCCCGTATGTGTTGATGTTGGTTGGGAGGATGGTAAAAGAAGTGGAAGGGCCGAAGTTTCCACTAAATGTGCTCCCGGGTGTGACGTATTCGTAGAACGCAAGTGAAAAGGCTCCGCCGCTTCCATTTGGCGAGTGAACTTGGATGTTGTAGGTGGTGTTTGAAACAGCATTGAATGAAACCCAGCTTCTTCCATCCGCCCCCGTATAAGGAGTGGCTATCGTGGCAAGAGAAGTGACGGCACTTCCCGTGTAAATAAACAGGTTGCCGGGGAACGAAGAGGACATGGCGATATAAGCCTGTCCGGTTGCGTCTGCTGTCCACTTGTACCAAACGGATCCCTGGGTGTTATTGGGCTCCCCAGTCTCGACGGTGGCGTTGGATGTGGCTCCATAAATCAGGTTGGTTTCAAGAAGCGAACCGTCTGTGAACACTTGTTTAATTTGGGTGACGGGAATGGCATTGCTGAAATAATCATTGGTTTGCGGCACATATTGCCGCCAGTTCAGCAGGGTGATTCCTCCGCCAACTTCGTCCATCACTTGGATTTCATATTCCGTTCCCACGGTTGGAGTCAAGCCTGTGGTTCCAGCCCAGGTACCAATATTCTGCTGTCCGTACCAAAGCTGGGACAGTGCGCTGACGGCCGTTCCCGTATTTACTGACATGAAGGTGGTCAAGGGAGTTACACCATCCGGCTTTACGCTTCCGCAAGTATTGATGTCAAAGGGTTGAGGCCTTGTAGGCGTCCAAGAATACCAAATGGAACGCGGCCAGCCGCTCCACTGTTCACCGGACTCCACTGTGGCGCCCAGAGTGCTTCCTGGAACCGAGGCGACCTGGTCCACAGACAGCACCAGTGTTTGCCCTTGCCATGTGATGTAGTTTGTTCTGTAACTGGTGGGGAAAGTTTGGCGGGCGGCAAACATGTCATTGGCAGGCTGGGGGTAAAATATGCCGGTAATCTGCCCGGCATCTTCCTCCCGGGAATTCCAGTTCGCGTAAATGGCCTCGTAATTGGTGGTCGGTACAACGTTGACCGAGAAACTCTCGCTGGAATAGGTTGAGTTGATATTATTCCCCCCCAGCTCTGTGTAATTGTTTGCAGCTGTGCCTGTCTCCAGCCAAAAAGACAGGCCGCCGAATGAGTTGGTTGCCGACAACGAGATGGATCCTGCGCTGGGTGGTGTCCACCCATACCAGACAGAGTTTCCTCCTGATTGCTCTCCAGATTCCTTGGTGGCGCCGTATGCGTTGACCAGCCAGGAGTTGCTGTAAATGGTTTGATTCCATGTGCCGGAAAATTGCCCGTAGGAAAGGTTGTATGGAACTGTGTTGGCGGTTTGGATCGGGAATGCAGCGCGGTTTGTCCAGTAGTCGTTAGCCGGCTCCGGGTAGAACACTGCTTGCATTGTAAAAAGCCCCGACCAAGTGGCCCAGGATGTTGATGTCCAAATCCGTACATAATAAGTCTGCCCTCCTGTTAGCATGCAGGAAAGACTGGGCGTGGCAGTCATGGATGTCGAGGTAACGTTCGTAAAATTGGAGGGGGATCCCTGCCCAATGTCGAGATACTGGTTCACCGAACAGTTGGCGCTGACGGAGAAATAACCCGTGGCTGGAGCAACAAATGTATACCAAACCGAGCCTAAAACGCTGCCGGATGTTCCGTTGCCGCCTTGTTCTCCGGACTCCGCTGTGGCCTGCAAGGTGTATCCGTTGGTGGCATAGGATATAATCGGCACAGAGCCGGACACCTGTGAAAACGAAAAGTTCGTCGCGCCGTAAGTGTTTGGAATAACGGTTGCATTGGCAAACATGTCGTTGGTTGCGGGAGGAAAATAGTAAAAACCAAATGGATAGCTGAACACATTCGATCCGGGGCAGGTGAATGCAAGGTAGTAATTAAGTCCGGCTGAGGCCGAAACGGAAAGATACCCGCTGGTGCTGGATCCCACCGATGTTATTTGGGTGAGGGCTGTTGTGATGTAACTGGTGGGAGATGTGGACCCGGAGGCGACTGCCGCAATCTGGGCAGGGGTCAGCACTGTGTTGTGATAAATGGCCAGTCCGTCCAGCTCGCCGTTGAAATAGTTGTATCCAGGAGGTGGTGTTCCCACTTGCCATCTGTCCCCTCCTGCCCATAGCGATGGGATGCTGTTTGGAGTGCCTTGGCTAACTCCGTTAACGTACAAAAGTTCCTGGCCGCCGGCGCTTGCCACAATGGCCACATGATACCATGTGTTGGGTTGAACGACGGTGGTGCCCGTGACCGTATACCCGGAACTCCCCGTGGAGGTGTAATGCTCAAAAACGCCTCCGGCTGTAATATGCAGATCGTGGGACCAAACTCCCGAATTAAGGCCTGATGATGTTGTGCGCCCGATGATTCCCATAGCCCGAACGGAGGGAACCTTGACCCAGACAGAGACCGTGTAGGATGTCGGCTCAAAGGAGTCCATCACATCCAAATAACTGCTGGACCCGTTAAGTTGCAGAGATTGAATGCTTCCAGGATCCGGTGAGGCGTCGTGGGTGTAGGAAGGGCTATTGTAGCTGTTTACCGCAAGCCTCATGCTGTTGAGGGTGTTTCCTTCAAAGGGGAAATAGGATCCATTGAGTCCGCCCGTGTAGACTGCAAAAGCAGTGGATCCTGCTACCAGCGTGGAGCCGTTTGTTGTGATTATTCTCATTTCTCCTGATGTCGACGGGGTGTATTTATACCAAACGCTGGCAATGCCGTTGGCGCTGGCGTGGTTCGGTTCTCCTGCTTCCGTCGTGGCTCCTATCAGATTGGCCTCTCCAAAATAGCTCCAAGCGGGCCGAACCGCCATGATGCTCCCGGATGCATCTGTTTGATTGGGATTCCAAGTTGGCACAATCACTTGGGAATTGGAGAACATATCGTTGGCCGGCGGTGTTTGCGCTTGGGATCCCCATGGGATCAACAAGGCCAGGGACATGATCCAACTTATAGCGAAAGATCGGGTTTTGTTCATATTGCGATGTGGCATGAAGCCGCCTGAGAGCAAAGTACTACAATGCTCTGCACAGGTGGCGGCACGCGCGCCCATGTGGAGGGCTTTTTCCATGTGTCATTCTAGGGTCTAAGTCTCCAAAATCAACCAATGCAACACCTCTGCTCAGGCCTTGTTCGGCGGGCTTTATAGCGATAATCCTGGCGGGGTGTGGTCTGCTGCTTGAATCCGTCAAGGGGCGTGAAATGACTCCAATGCAGCTCCTTGTAAAAATGGCCTCTCTGCCGTGGATTGCTTCTCCCTTAATGTGATCCCGCGGTCGAAAGCGGGGATTCCCGCGCATGCCTCGTGAAGGTTCTTCAGGGCGGGGTTATCCTTGGTCGCAAGCCCCATGAGCAGGGCCTTGCCCTTCTCAGACTGGCTGTCGAAAAGATCGCCTGCCGCCCGCTCATTGGGGATTTGCATGATATGCGGCGCCTGTATGAGGAACAGCTTCCGCAGCTCCGGCTCACGCAGCGGGTCCGGCGACGTTCGCAGCGCCTCCTGGAGTTCCTGAACCCGCTCAGCCTCCTCTAAGTACTTGGCAATTCTCCGCTTCTGTTCCTCTCCCGGGTACTTTACCGCGGGTGGATTCGTGGGGACATAGATTGCCCCCTCAATGATGTCTATCAGAGGTTGAAAGTTGAAGCCGTCGCCAGAGCGGCAGTGAGCCAGAGCAAAATCATCGGCCCCCTTGAACTTCTTCCCGAAGGGAAGGTTTGGCACAAATACGTCGGCGCCCTCCTTCTGCATCACAGCGGCTGTTTGCAGCAGGGCATCCATCACGGCCGGGTTAAACGCCTTGTCGTTGTCGAAGAAAATCAGGCAGCTTCTTGGTTTACCCTCGGCGTCCCGCATGTCGAAGCGGGCGATCTCCGCTGCCAGCCGGCGGCTCTTACGGGGTCCAACCACCCCCATCCAGACGCCCGGGATCGAGATGACGTGGTACCGGAGGTTCAGGTCCTGCATGACCTGGGCCAGCATGGCTGCCTTCTTCTCACCCTCAATGATGATGAGTCGATGGCTGACGTCCTGAAAGCGCCTCTCCATTTCTGCCGGTCCTAATCCGCCAATGATCTGGCTTGCGTCCCAGCACGGGTTCTGAATCTCGCCCGTTGGCGTTCGGTACTTGACCCGCACCATTTCTGCCGGCTTGACGCGGCAGTAGAAGTTCTCGGCGGCGCTGTTGCTTTGGCCGTGGTCCTTGTACTTCAGGATGAAGCAGGGCCGCAGGGCCTCGGTGATGTTTTCGTCGGTTGGCTCCTGCGTGCTGCCTCTCAGGATGTTAAGGGTTTCGGCCGGAGAAAAGGAGGTGTAAAATTGCATCCTGGCGATGCTCCGCGGGTGGAGGCATGAGCCTCGAAGCTCGTTGTACGACAGCTCGGAGATTCGAACGCCCTGGACTTGTTCCTCGTCGATGCAGGGCCTCTTGCCGAGATCGAGCAGGCTGTTGGCTGCATCCGCTGCTGTGCTGGGCGAAGCTCCTTTGGCCAGGCAGACTATGATCCGCCCGTTGGCCAGCTCAACAGAGTAGTCCGTAAACGGCTTTCCGGTTCCGCTGTCCGTGTAGCTGGCCATTGTCACCCAGTCCGCAGGGACCTCTCCAGTACTCCCTTCGTCGCCGGCGGCGAGCACCACCGCGACTGCTTTGTAGTAGCTCTCGATCTTGCTGCGTTCCTTTGGCGAAACCTCCTGCAGGTAAAGCCTTTGCAGATGTTCCTTGTAGAAGCCTGCTTGCTGGACTGCGATGTAGTCTGACTGCATCAGCGCGTTGTGGTACAGCGCCAGGTCTTGTAAGATGTGGGGCAGCGCGCTCTTGGCCTGCGAGACGATGCGGCTGTCTTGCGCGGAAACCGCCTGCTCGCGCCAGCTTTTTACTGATCGGACGATCTCATGGGCGACTGCGGCATTCAGGCATGTTTGGACCAACGTCCTGTCCACCCGGTTGGCGCGGAGCGCCTCCTGGACGCTCGGCTTGTCCAGAAACCCCCTGAGATCGGGGTTTTCATCGATGAATCGCTGCAGGACCGCGCGCTGCTCCTTGCTGATGTTCTCAAGGAACCCGAGCATCTTGTAGAGGCGGATGTCGCCCCCAAGCTTCTGAAGCACGCCCTCGTCGGCCTGGCTCTCCGCAGGGCTGAGGTCCTGCGGCTTGACGATGTTAAAGTATACCTCGGCGAGCAGGCTGGCGGAGATTTTCTGGTTGAGGGCCTGCTCTGCCGTCCATGGGCACAGCCCCTCCTGGAGGTTCTTGAGCATGTTGCCGTTCATGCCTAGAAGCAGAGCCTCGTAGACGCGCATCTGCGCCCCGGTAGCGGGCCGATAGTCCGCGGGCCTTGGGTTCAGACCGAAGCGGATAAACATCTTGCCGGCAAACAAGCCCTGTAGCTCCAGGGGCACTTTGATGGCTATCGAACCCGTTCGCTCCTCGAAGAACTCGCCAACATCGGTGGCCAGCAAGAAGAACTTGCGCGCCGCGATCATGTTCGACAGGGTGGCCATTTTTCGCGCGACATCGCTCAGGCTGGGCTCCCCTCCCGCTTTTGGCCTGGTTCTCTCCTGGAGACCCTTGGAAAGCCGCTCGGCGAGGCTTAGGGCTGTGCGGTGTGCCTCCGGACACTGCTCCCGCCAGTTCTCCAACTGCTGGTCTTCCTTTACCAAGTAGGGGGTAAATTTGCGGATGCGGCCGGCTGTCTGATCATACAGCCACTCCAAGGCAGTCCTCTGCTGGACATCTGTGTCCCTGAGAGCGCCCTCGATCTCCGGCATGTTTCCAATGAGGTACCTTGCGGCCGCCGTTCGAATGGGGCTGGTGCTCATTCCTTGCAGCGCGTTGCCCCACTCGTAGCCGAAGTGCTTCTCTTCCGGGTCCACCCGGCCCTCCATTGCGTTGAGGATGGTTTTTTGAGCCAGGGGCCGCAGTTGCCTGACCACGGCCTGCTGCAGGTCCGGGGCCAGCGCGGTGAAGCTCGTCTTGCAACTATCGAGGATCGCCTCGATTTGCCGCCGGGCCTCACCCTCTATGTTGGAAAACCCTTTGTATCTGTTGGGTTGCCCAGCGTCTTTGTCGGAGAATTGGCGCATCACTTCAATGGCCTATTATAGTTCACTCGCCGGTTTTCACATGAGCGGAGCTCTTTTTGCCCTGGTTTTTATTTCCGACACCATATTATTCCGCTGCGCGATCATCGCTGAAGTGGGAGGCTGATGAGTGCATGGTAGGGAAGGCGGCGTCGAATGGAGTTCGGTGAATAGCCTGAAGCGGTCGCGGTCGTTTGGGGGCATCCGGGCGGTGGGGCGGGGTTTTCCAAAGGGGCCAGTTCGGCTATGGATGATTTATATGCAAAGAATCTATCCGACCTCACTGACCCCCGAACAATATGGCGAACAGGAGTATCACAAGCAAGTCAAGCCGCCGGAGAACTGTCCCAATTGCCAGCAGGCGCACATCTTGGAAGGGCTGGCTTATTACCACCGTTATATCACCACCGCCACGGCGCTGGTTTTGCTGATTTGGGTGCGCCGGTTTCTGTGTCGGCACTGTCGCATCAGCGTCAGCTGCCTGCCGCAGTTTGCGCAGCCGTATCGGCCGGTCAATACGCCGACCATTGCCGCTGGGTTTAATGGCCAGGATGATTGTCCTGAGGTTCAACGCTGGAGCGAACTGATCGGAGTTTATTGGCGACGTTTTAAGGCGCATCTGCCGCTGCTGTTGCGCCAACCCACCGCCACAGGTTTCTGGCGGCAACTGCTGCGTCATTGCGGCAATCTGGCCGCCCGCAGAGCGAAACCTCAAAACATGACAGGCCCCGAAGTTGTCCGCAGCAGGGCCTGATGAACAAAAGGTTTCCCGGATGGTGGCCGCCGCGAGGTGTGTCGGCTGTGGTCTGGCGGTTAGCGTAGCGGTTGTGAGTTCTGTGGCCAAGGTACTGATCATGGACTTCAACGTGAGGCCGGTCGTGTCTGGTCTGGGGAGCAGGAATCAACTCCGGTTGCTGAAGATTGTGGAACCCCGCAAATTGAGATTGCTTACCTCACCAACGACACTAAACTGGACGAAGCGACACTATATGATCCAAATGCAAATCATCGAACAGCCGGGGGCCGGACTCCACGCCGAACTCGTCGCAGCCATGCGCTCCGGGAGCCTCCAAACCTTTTTCCTCAAGAAACGGCGAAAACGCGTGATGCACACGACCTATTCAACCCCCGGTTGGATGAAGTGGACGCACGAGGACGGCGTTATGAACTGCTCCATCCTCAGCCCCAAGAAGCCTGGCATGGAGTGGAAGTTCTTCGGCGCGTTCCTCGGCCGCCTCGCAGACCGCTTCGCCGACAAAATCCACAGCATCAACGTCCAGTTCCCCGGCGAACCGCGCGGCCACCAAAGCCCGCGAAGAAGCGAAAGACCCGCCGCTGAGATTTTTCTGAAGGTAGCATGAAACTAACAGCCAAAGGTTATGTCCACCGAGCCGGACTTCGCTGTCGCAAAGGGGACCGTTCCGGCGCACTCGCCGACCTCGACCGGGCAATCGATCTAGACCCTTCCATGGCGACTGGATACTTCGCTCGCGGCGACCTCAAGCGCGTCGGAGGTGATCCTGATGGTGCGATTGCGGACCTCACAATCGCCATCCAACTGAACCCCAACTTTCCCAGGGCATATGTCTCTCGCGGAAATGCGCACCGGAACAAGGGCGAAGCAAACGCTGCTGTAGCCGACTTCAACAAGGCGATCCGCCTGGATGCCAAAAGCGCACTGGCCTATATCGGCCGCGGCATGGCTCGACTCCCGGCCGGAACTGCCATCAGGGATTTTAACCGGGCAATCAGGCTGGACCCAAAGTCGCCCGAGGCATTCTTCGGACGCGGCTGGGCGCATTTCTCCAGGGGCGACGCGGATGGCGCAATTTCGGACCTCACCAGAGCCATCGACCTAAACCCGCAACATAGCGTGGCCTTCATGTTCAGAGGCGAGGCATACCGTGACAAGGGTGAGACCGACAGGGCGATTGCCGACCTGACGGAGGCCATAAGGCTCGGGGTCCCGGACTGGGGTTACGCTTATGGGCAGCGCGGAGTAGAGCGTCTCAGAAAAGGGGACTTCAAAGGAGCCTTGGTGGACCTTACGAAATCGATCGAGTCCCACAGCAAACAGCCCTCTCGCTCGGGGGCTACTGATGCGAAGCTGGCGGCGCTCTATCTATCTCGAGGCACAGCGCTTCTCGGGTCAGGCGACGCGCGCAGTTCAATCTCCGACTTAAACTTTGCGGTGCGGATGGATCCCTCTCTGAAGCGCCTCGCGCGTCCACTGCTCAACAGCGCACAGCAGCAGTCATCCAAGCCGCGAAAACCTAGGGCTGCCGTCGCGCCAAAAAGGTCCAAAGCATCCCGTCAGCCCCGCGCGAGCGAATACAGCTCGGCATTCCTGCAGTGGGAAAGGAGCTTTCGAGCGGAAGCCAGAGCCGACGACTTTGCCTGTTTCCGCCGCTTGTTAGAGCAACTCAAACTGGAGACATTCACCCCAAAACAGGTTTTGGAAGGCACGATCGAGCTTGTGCGGTCGTCGTTGGTTTACAGCAGCGGTCTGGACGGACGTCCATTCCTGCCCTTTTTACAACTTCAACACTACAACCCATCCCAAAGCCCCCCGGCTTACTACACGTTTACTTTCGATATCCATACGCGGGGCATCGGACGGTTGCTCGACACTAGGAAGTTCGAACACATCGATCTGGCAGACCTATATGGCCATCCTTTCGAGAAGTATAAGCTCGTCGGATTCAGCGACCTTTGGATCCTGCGCGCTGATTACTCGGCCTTCGTCCCTTCAGAACTGCGGCGAATAGAACGGTACGTTCGTGACGACCTCTACTTTGACTATGGCGAGGACGAGATAGACGTTTGCGTCCGCACGGAGTGGGCTGACCGCGTTCTGGTGCAGGTTCAAGATCGTTTGGATTCGTGAGAAAAGGACTGATCTGCCGGAAAACATGAAGCTTCGGCCCTGCTCCAACGGCCTTTCCGTGAGGGCGAACCGTTGCCTTTCGACCGCAGGCATTCCCGCCGAAAAGAAAGCCGTCCTCCACGCTCTCCAGGCTGAACAAAAGCGCGGCCGTCAGCACGCCTTGGAACAACTGCACAACCTTAAGGATAAGCTGCGCCAAGGGCTGCTCTGAATCGGCGGGGACCACTTCGGCTTCACGCTAATCTCGGCTCAACCCGTTCCTTGTTCATCACAACACCCACAGACCGCTTCGTACCGATTATCACGATAATCTTCTCCCAGATTTTCGTGAAGCGGACCAACCATATGCCTTGTCATGTCTTATAATAACGGTGTCTCCACAAGGAGCGGATGAAATATGAATGAGATTGAACCAAAACAAGTTGCAAGCCGGGCCCCTGCGGCAATCGAGGCTCCCCATGGCGCTCCTGCTTCCGCGGCCAGCGTGGCCGGGGGGGCCACTGTTCCTGAAAGCAGGCGGCATCCGAAGAGCCCGCTGCGCCTCCGGCTCGAGGCGCTGGAGCCTGGTCGGGAGATTGCGATCAGCTATGCCAACATGAAGACCCCGTTTTCCGTGCTCATCGCCATTAAACGGCAGCAGTTGGGCAAGCACTTTGTATTTGAAGAGACCGAGCCTGGCCAATTCAAGGTTTGGGTTGGGGCAGGAACCGATCGCTCCCATAGCCTCCGTAAAAGGATCGCTGCGGCTCAAGTTCCCGTGGCTGAACCAACGGGCGTGGCTACGCCGGCTTGACTTCCGGCGCCTTTGCAACCGGTGCTTTGAGCTCCATGTTGGTCAGGTGGAGTGTCGCACAGTAGGTTTCCCCTTCAATCCGCCCGCGCAGAAACGCAAAGCAGGGCAGCCCTTCCCGGCGAAGGATCAGAGGCTCGTTTCCTTTGAGGCCGGCGGCAAGCCGGACGAACCCCATCGGCTGAATTTTTTCGCATTCAGCAAAAATGAAGTCAAAGCTCAAACTGTCCGTGTGGATCAACTGATATATTTTGTGGACGACAAACTTCTGGACCATGTCCTCCGGAGACTGATTTCCTTTTGCTGACACTTGGATCGGGAGTTCGATGTTCGGCTCCGTCGGCCTGTAAGGCTTCGTATCCTTCAAGGTCCCATCGGGGAGAAACTTGTCCTCCAAAACGCGGAACTGCGTGACGGGCTGGCTCTTGCTGTTGAGAAACACGGTGGAGCGGACCTGGACGGGGCGCCCAATACATGCGGTGTCGATCTCCGGGTCTCCCTTGACGAGAGCTGCGGCGATGGCTTCGGGTTCCATGCCTCTGCTCCAGCCAGGCTTGCGCCCCAGAACTGGCTTTCGCTCCGGCTCGGCGGGGCCGTCCGCCGTTTGAACAACGACCTTGGTTGCTTTTGCTTGGTTTAGGGAAATCAGATACAGATCGGCCGTTCTTTTCTGCGAGTTGGTTAATTTGATGTACATGTGAACCTCTTAAAGGGAACCGAAATCTCCATCGCCAGTTTCCTCTTCGGCGGGCTCGGCGGCGATCAGCTGAGAGTCCACGTCCATTCCAACGAATGAAGCTTTTTTGAGAGTTCCGACCAGAAGGAAAGCGCCCTCGGCCTTGCCGATGATGACCGCGTCCTTCTTTTCGTAGCCGGCGCGATAGTTGAAGGTTCCGATGAACCGGCTGCCGGCCTCGAGCTGCGCGTCATTCAGGCGGTAAACAACGTCCACCTCGAGGTGGGCCACCTCATCAGCCGACGCGGGTTCGAACTTTGGCGCCACCGCAAAGGAGCTGGGTACCTGCTCTACTGGCCTTCCGTCGAGCGCGTTCACCACCTGAGTGGGCTTGAGCGTGAATTCTTCCCCGATGGCGAGGGCGTGCTTGAAGTCGCCGCGGGTTAGGTAGTCGCGGCCATTCTCGGATACGCCGGCCTTGGTCAGGACTTCGTCGTTGGGACCAAGCACCCGGGTTTTGCTGTCGCCGTAGATGTCGGCGCGCGTCAGTTTGGAGAGCTCCGAAGAGATCTCTTTGCCGTTCAGGTTGAGTCTTAATGCTGCCATATCTTTCTTCAGTTCTGGTCTCTCTTGCGAGGGACTAATTCTTGATTTGGTCAGGCTGGAATCCAGCCCTTGCCGGTTTCCTCAGCTTTCCAGGTTTTGATGAACTCGTCGGCCTCGGCGCGGTCGTTGGTGACTTTCGTGTCCTCCTTGAGGGCCTCGGCGCGTCCGGCGCTGAAGTCGACCGTGTGGATGACGAACTTGGGGCCGCCATTGTTCTTGTTCTCCCAGGCCACGATCTTTTTGACGGCGGGCTTGCCTTTGATCGTCTTGGTGTAAACCTCTCGGACGATTTGAGTGGAAACAGAGTCTGTGGCCGCCTTGCGCAGCTTCAGATCGGTACCCGGGAGCTGCCCAAATGTGCAGGCTGCCACAGCCTTGTCGTCGCGGAGCCGTTCCATCGTGGGATGGAAGGGCTTGAGGATTTCGCCCTGGCCCTGGTAAAGGAGCTTGGCGCCGTCGAGCTTCAGGGCTGCGTTGGTCCACTGTCCGCCCCTTGTGTCTTCCCAGGTGACGTCCTCCGCGTTGATCTCCACCACCCGGGTGGGTTTGACCCAGATGATCGGCCGGCTGTCTGAGTCCGTCTCCGTGTAGTCGGATTCAACCCGGTTCCTGGAAAGCTCCTTGAAAAGAGGTTCCCTTGCTGCCGGATCGGCAACGCCGACACGGGCGACAAGCTGGTAGATGCCGTCCTTGACCAAGGCTCCCATGATCGAGACGGCCTGGCCGGTCTGCTCTTCCGTGCCTTCGACGCAACCGACGATGGCGAGATCCAGGTTGAACAGCGGTTTGATCTTGTATGCGGTCTGCGTGGTCATCTCGTGGTAGACGATGCCTTCCTGGCCCTTTTCCACCTGCTCCTTGTAGAAGGCGTTCAGCTCCTTGAGGTTGCTGATTTCCTTGAACACAGGGATGAATGCCAGCGGCGTCGCCGGCAGCGTCTGCAGCACCTTGACTCGCTCCGCGTAGTCCTGGGTCTGGATGTCCTTCTTGTCGAGCAAAATCACGTCGAAGATCACGAACTGGAGGTTGCGGAGGTCCTCGACTTTCTGGGGCGAGTGGATGGCTCGGATCACGTCGTAGCTGTGAGACCGGTTCGCGACCATCGAGAGTTCGCCCACCAGAAGGGCGCTGGTGTGCCCCGCCTTTTCCAGGGCCGCGGCGAGTTCCCCGGCAGCCGGCAGCCCCACTTCGACGCCGAACGTGTTGTGGAAAACGAATGGCTGCTGACCTTGCTCCCAGTAAAAGAATCCGGCGATGCCGTCGTGCTTGCAGGCGGCTATGCCGCGGCTGACTTGAAGATCCGAGATCACGTTCGCCTGCTTGTAGTGGAAGGCCTTGAGGAATTTTTCGTGGTGGCGCGCCGCGAGGTGCTGCAGCGTCTGGTGATTGAGAGCATGGGACCGTGCCACCTGGTAGCCAGGGAGCTTGGTCTTCAATTGGGCAGTCTTAATGAACGGGTTCATCGCTTTTGTGTTTGGCGGGTTTCTTCAGGGCAAGATCGCCGAGGACCACTTGAGCGCGTTTGACGATTTGCTCCATCTTGCAGGCATAGAGTGCGGCTGTGGAAAAGGCATTGGCCTCAAGCAGGCCGAAGCGTCCATCTGGACTTTGGGCAATATCCAGGACGAACATCGGGCCGAGCTTAAGCCCCGAGTCCAGT
>Ga0181533_1000678_pt1 | contig 45657 bp, 33 predicted proteins | sample PEATcosm2014_Bin_45_FD_119772 | JGI IMG/M metagenome (GOLD analysis project Ga0181533, IMG submission 119772) | Peatland microbial communities from MTU Mesocosm Facility, Houghton, MI, USA - PEATcosm2014_Bin11_60_metaG | ecosystem: Environmental > Terrestrial > Soil > Wetlands > Peat | place... | reverse complement strand
CGGAAGTACAGGAACCCAATGACCTTCCTCTCCTCCCTGGGCAGGATGCCGATCGCTTGGCGGTGCCCGTTAAACCATATCTCGCAAAGAGAGCCATTCAAGTAAATCTCGGCGCGGTTTGGGCCGTGAGGGACGAACAGGCTCTTAACGCTCTCGTTGACGCGCGCATATCCTCTTATCTCCCAGGTCAGGTTGGTCTTCGTATCCCAGCACACGCTGGCAAGGCATTCGTCGCCGAAGGAAGTATCAACCAGGTCGAGCTCGAAGAAAGGCGGGCAGTCTTCACGAGTCGGTTCCGTATTCCTAAATACCACGTCTGCGACGATAGCTGCATTCTCCGTGCCAGGGCCTATTTCCATGGGCACATATTCGGCGGCCTGGGCTGTGATTGGAAAGGGCATCCGATTCCGGATGTGGTGCATTGCGTAAGCGGGGCATTCCGCCCGAGATGTCAAGTCGGTCTTGATCTTCCGCAATGGCGCATCGGGGGAATTGATTGCAGCTCGTTCCTCGGGAGAAAGCGACTTGTTCCGCTCGAAGACCTTTTCCAGGTCAATGTTGTCCAAGAAATGATATTGCGGGTACTTCTCGGTGAGCTCTCTCAACACTTCGACATGACCTTCCGCCAGCGCGGCGCGGCAGAGGCAGTGGAGAACGGTGCTCCGGGAATGCTCAGGGACAGCGGAATACCCGGGATATCCGTACGCGAATGCCAAGTCCGGACGGCAGCCTTCGACGGAAATAACCGTCATCAGCGCCGGCAACAGCCATCCCTGGTATCCCGCTTTGCGGGCGTGATAGAGCGCGGTCTCGGCGAGCGGCAGATTCGTCTGGAATGCCAGGGCTGCCACCAGGACTAAGTCATCCCACGCCTTGTTGCGCTCGGCGCCGCGCAGATAGGCCAGCTCCGGGCGCCAGTGGTCCCCGAAGGTGACGCCAATCGTTCCGGGCTTCAGGTCCACCATCCGGGATTTGCCTGCGGGGGACCAGACCTCAATACGATTGGCGCCGCTCTTACGCTGGTAAGTGACCGCATTGAAGCTTCGCACCGGCTCTCCGTCGAATGTTGCGATACAATCACCCGCTTTCAGGCCCTTCTCATCGGCCTGAGAACGCGGGGTAACGTTGGTGATGCACAGTGAGAAGACCGGCCGCATGTCCTTCTCAAGTTCAAGACCGGGGATCTGCTGCCTGGCTGTCTCATATTGGGATGACCAATCCGTCTCCTTCAGAATTTCCCTCGGCTCGGGGCGCTTTTCCGCCAACGGCTGGTGAGCCGGCTCCTGAGCATACCCACCACAAGCGAACGCCAGAAGAATGCCGGCGACGACGACCGCCAGTGTCCGCCGCTGCCCCATTCTCGTCTTCATTGCTTGCCCTCTTTTGTCAGAGCCTGTTTCATAACTGACGGCAACGAAAGGTTGTAACCGCCGATAAACGCCGATGGACGCATATACGGAGTCTTCTGAACCGGAATTTGCCATATAGCCTCCCCCCTGGGAAGGCCGTCTCCAAACAGCACATTGTGGCCGCCGAGCGACCGTTGTCAAGGTCCTTTCGGACGGTTTTCCTCGCTTGGAGGGCCTTCGTCGGCCCTGAGCAGGTAGAATCCGGGCCAAAGGCCGTCGTCGATTCGTCTCTTGGCGGCATGAAGCCATATTCGGACTTGCGAAATGCTGCACTTAGCCGATGCCCGCGGCCGTAGGCGTCAACGCCAACGTCGCTCACTTCAGCCCGAGCAGCCTTGCGGCCGTCCCGTGCCAGACCGCCTCGCGCAATTCGGGGCGCATCTTGATTCCGTCCATCAGGTTTTCGTAGTCCTTAATGACCTCCGGGATCCTGGCCGCCGGCACGTCGCTCCCGAAAAGAATCTTCTGCCAGGCGTCGGTGCGGTCCGGGCTCTTGTACGCGCTGGCCGGCGTCCACCAGAGCAGGTCGCCAAGGTACTCCGGCGAGCGATACTTCAGCAGCGACCCTGAAAGATCGAAGAACAGGTTCGGGTTCCATCGGCAGGCCATCGCGGCCTCGTCGGACCACGGGTTGCCCAGGTGCGCGCCGATCAACGTCAGCTCCGGAATGTTCCGCGCGATATGGTCCAGGTGGATCGGCCGCATCAGGTTGCTGTCGCACCCGCGCCAGGGCCCGCTGTTCGCCACGATCCCCAGGTGAAACAGCGCGATCATCCGCAGCGCCGCCGCCTTCTCGTAAACGGGGAAATACGACGGATCGTTGTACGCCTTGCCCGGACCGATGAACTTGACGCCGATGAACCCCGCGTCGTGAAAGCCCGGCAGGTCCGCCGCCGTCATCTTGTCCAGGTCGAAGCCGGCCAGTCCCAGGAACAGCTTCGGGTACTTCCGCGTCGCCGCGAGCACCGCCTCGTTGTCGCCGGGAATCTGGCTCGCCGGCACACCCACGAGCACCGCCTTTTCGACGCCGAGGCGGGCATACGTCTCGGCCAGCACATCCGCGGAGTTTTCCTTGATCAAATGCTGGTGCATATCAATAATTTTTCCAGGCACAGGCGATCCTCCATCACGGGCGCCGGCATGGAAGGACGGCGCCACAACGGCCGTATTCTACCACGCGCGAGGAAGGAGATACAGAGCTTGCCCGCCGTGGGCGGGCAAGCTCTGCACCCTGCACTCAGACAACTCCCTCCTTGACGATGGCGCAGGCCGCATGATAAAATGCATTTCTGGCCAGCGCCGCTCTCCAGGCTTTTGCGCGGGAGATTTTTCCCTTTGACCCGGCTCTTCAGAAGCAGACTCCAGGCCATCATCTCCGAGTTGCAATCCGTCCTGAGCGAAGTGGACGTGCGCAGCGTGGACGAACTCGCGCGGGCGCTTTTGCGCGCGCGCAAAATCTTCATCTACGGCCAGGGGCGAACCGGCTACGTCAGCCGGACGTTCGCCGTGCGCCTGATGCACCTCGGGATGGACGCCCATTTCGTCGGCGAGACCACCACGCCGCCCATCACTCGCCGCGACCTGTGCCTGGTCAATTCCGGCACCGGGCAGACGCGCTTCGTGTACCACGTCGCCGCCGCCGCCAAGGAAGCAGGCGCCCGACTCGCGACGATCACCGCCCACCCGGAGGCGCGCATCGCCGCCATGGCCGACATCGTCGTCGTCGTCCCGGCGCCGACCAAGGGCGAAGTCAACCGCAATCGGACGACGCGCCAGCCGCCTGGTTCGCTCTTCGAGCAGGCCACGCTGCTGCTGATGGACACGCTCGTCCTGATCCTCATGGACCGCCTGCGCCTGACTCCGAAAAAACTCGCGAGGAGACATGCCAATATCGAGTAATCGAAAGGATTCCCATGCCTGAAACTCCCGCGCCGCAGGACCCGGAGCAGCCGTCCCCGGCGCCTGCCGCCCCTCCTGCATCGTCCCAGCCGCCGGCGCCGCCCCGGCCCGAGTCCAGGCTCGACTGGCGGCTCGTCGTCGTCATCTCCATGGCCGTCCTCTTTCTGATCGCGATCTATGCCAACAAGAAATTGTATCCCAGCCTGCCGAGCGAAACCGCCCCATCGAATGAATCCGCCTCCAACGCCAAGGAGGGGACCGCGCCTTCCATGGAGACCACGTCCCCGACGGAGCGCTACGCCATGATGCTTCACGTCCACGAGCTGGAGACCGAGAGCGAAATGTTCATCGCGGACGGCAGGACTTTCCTGCTTGCGGTGCCGGCTGTGCCGGCCGGCGGGAAAGAGAACGGCAAACAGCCCGCCAGCGTGATTCCGGGAACCCTGTTCGATGTCACGAAATTGGCCGAGGGCGTCAAGCCGGAGATGCTCCAGCGGCGAATCATCTACGGGCCGAACCAGGCCCTTTTCATGGACGCGTTCCCGCCGCTGGGGACGGGCGGGAGTATTGAGATGATCCTGACCCCGGCGGCCCACGTGACGATGGACGTGCTCCCGGATAGTCTGCCGGTCATCGGCGTCAAGGTCGGCGCGGAAGCGCGCGCATACCCGATCAAGTTCATGAACTACCATGACGTGATCAACGACACGCTCGGCGGCGAGCCGATCGTTGTGGTCTGGAGCGCGCTGGCCAGCGCGCCGAGCGCCATGTACCGCGATCAACTCACCTTCGGCTCGGCCGGCCTGGTCTTCCAGGGCGCCATCGTCATGTACAGCAAGGACACCGACCCGGCTGCGGATGGAAAGAAGGTCGAGAAGTTTTCTCTCTGGTCGCCGACATGCCGGCTCTGCATCGCCGGCGAGCGCGCGGGGGCCCGGCTCAAGCCGCTTCAGGCGGACCTCGTGACGTGGAAGACCTGGAAAACCCTCAACCCCAACACCACCGCCCTCACCGGAACCAAGCCGGTGCAGCCGTTCAACTACGACACCACTATGGCCGTGCCGCCGGAGTATCTGAATCCGCAGAACCCCGGGCTTCCGCATCCCGTGTACGGTTTGGACGTGGAGAAGAATCCGTTCTTCCCCAAAGCGCGCGTCTTTGGCATAACTGATTCGCAGGGCAAAGTCGCAAAGGCCTACCTGCCTGCGCTTCTGCGGGAAAAGCCAGGGCCGTTCGAGGATACCGTCGGCGACCGCGCGCTCACGCTGCAGTTCGACCCGGACACGCTGATACTCAGCGCGAAGGACGCCCAGGGTAACCCGGTGCTGACCGAGGCGATGTTGTGGATCGCCTGGGTGGGCGCGCACCCGGGCACGGAAGTGTGGCAGGAGGATAGGCTACGCGCGATCCGCGAGGGACAGATCACGCCCACGCCCGCAACGACGCCCGCGCCGGCGACGTCGGCCGCCCCGGGAGCGACGTCGTCCGCCGCCCCGCAGCGTGCAACGGAGCCTATGGCCGCGACCTCCACGCCCGCCGAGACCCCCGCTCCCGCAGGCACGGCTCGCTGAGGAACAAGTTCAGACCTTGCCCGTGTCGAAAGCCGCCTTGTGCTTTGTCCCGGCGAAGCGAACCGCCTGAACCCCCGGCGTCGCCCATTCCGCATTCGCCTTCCGTCGTGCGCCCCTGTTATGCGCGCATCTTCACACCGCTCTCCGTGGCGACAGCCCGCCCCGGTGCGGCCGGTTCTTCCCGCGCCGGCGGGTAGCGTTCCATGATCCTCCGCATGATGTCGTTCTTGTAGATCCCCCAACTGCAAACCGGCATCGTCCGCGGCTCGCCGGTGGCCGGGTCCAGGTACGCGAAGCCCGCCGGGCACCGCTTCAGATGGCTGCTGTCCATCGTGCGCGGCTCCTCGAACGGAAGGACGACGATCCGCAGCACCTTCTGCAGCCGGCTGTTGGCGCGGAGCACGACCTTGGGCTTGCGGCCGACAAGGACCCCGAGCGCCATCTTGAACGTCTTCCACGCCGGGTGCTTGCCGAAGATCGCCCGCGTGTCGGCGCTCTCGTGGAGCGTCGCGGCGATTTCCTTCAAACTGCGCGCGCGCCCGATGAATCGCGCCAGGCCGATGCGCCCGGCGATCCCTCGCTCGGTGCGCTCCATGCGGCGGCCGAGTGCCTCGTCCCGCGCGACCCACTTCTCGAGCGCCTCGTACAGCGAGCGCCCCTTGAGGTAGTCCGACACGGGCACGTACTCCTTCCCGTTGGAGATGAGGAACGCGATGCTCTCGCAGTTCGGGTGCGCCCCGGCGAAGGTCAGCCGCGGGATCGGCAGGTACTTGGAAATCGTCCTGAACGGCGTCAGCCCCGCCGGCAGGAACTCCAGCTTTCCGCCGGGGACCGCTGCGGCGATAACCTTCTCCACGTCCTCCATCGCCGTGATGTCGGCCCCGTCCGCCTCCACCGTCCCGGGCTCCCAGGTCCGCGTGAGCGGGATGAACTCGCACGCGTTGATGAAATCGGACCGTTCGTGGCAGAACTGCAAGAGGTCCGCGATCAGGTGGTCGTTCACCCCCTTCGCGATGACGCACATGATCGTCACCTTGGACCGCCGGTGCTTGCGGATGTTCTCGAGCGCCTGGAGCTTCCGGTCGTACACCTTCGCGTCGCCCCGGAGCGTCTCGTACACCTTCGGGTCGCGTCCGTCGAAGGAGAAGATGATCTTCGCGCCGGTGGCGATGAGTTCCCGGCAGTAATCCTCGTCCGCCAGCCGGAGGCCGTTGGTGACGATGCTCGTCGAGAGACCCAGCCCGCGCGCGCGGTTGACGATCTGGAAGAGGTCCTTGTGCAGCGTCGGCTCGCCGCCGAAAAGCTTCACCGAGGGCTTCGGCGTCAGCCCGGCGAGATACTGGAGCAGTTGATCGAAGTACTCGAACGGCGGCTCGAACTTGAACCCCATCCCGGCGATGTTGGCGATGCAGATCGGGCAGCTCTCATTGCAGCGGTTCGTGAGGTCCATGAAGATCACGCACGGGTGGTGCTCGTGGCCGCAGCTCTTGCAGTCCAGCGCGCAACCGCCGTCGGTCTTCAGGCGGTCAATCTGCCGCTTCGCGCGCCAGACAGACGCGTCGGTCGAGATAATCGTCTCCGTCGCTCCGCACTGCGCGCAGTTCTTCACCAGGAGCACCGCCTTGCCGCGCTCCTCGTAGCACGCCGGCGACAGTTTTTTGCATCGGTTGCAATACCCGAATTGGCTCGCCATGGCGTTCCGTTCTCCCCATTTCGCCGGTCTCCGGCGTTCCCCGGAGGCACGGCTTATCGGCCGTGCTCTCCTGTCCGAACGCCTCGACCAGGAATCCGCCCATGACCGCCCCTCGCAGGACGATCAGCCGCTGAATGCACTATTCTGACATTTCTGGTCGCCTATGTCAAACTCTGCTCGTCGCTCTGCCGGCACGCGGTGACCGGGCAGGGCAGGCAACCGAGCTAAAACCCGTTCCAAAACCTCGTAATCGTGCTCTTACTCGTAATCGTAATCGCCGTTTCCCCTTCGACCCGGACGATGGCCGTCCCCTATGTCATGCGCGGGAAGGAACAAATCAGCCTTTCGCCACGAATTTCAGCCGCAGCACCTTGCGCGTTCGCTCCGTCAGCCTCACCGCGTCGGCGATGCGGCAGCCGACGATCCAGATCGGCCGATCTTTCCCCGCAGCATGCGGCGGATTGCCTTGCTGCGGGGCCGCCACCGTCACGAGCAGCGTCCGCGTTCGCAGCCACGGCGGCACGTGAAGGTCCGTGAATATATCCTGCAATTTTCGGCTCCCCGGCGCGCCCAGCGCGCGCATCCGGTCTCCGGGCCGCGGGAACCGCGCGGCCAGCGGCAGTTCCACCTTCTCCAGGTCCAGGAACTCCTCGAATCCGTCCCGCGTCGCGCGCCTGCGCGCGATCAGTTCCTTTCCCCCGGCGAGGATTTCGGCCTCGATCCCGCCGCCCAACGGCTCGATGCGCGTGTAGCCCGGCACATCGAGGCGGACGCGGAATTCCGTCTCCGCCGTTCCCCTTCGGCGGACGGGTGCAGGGCAGAGAATGAATAGCCGCCGCCAGACGCAGGCCAGCGCCGCGCCGGAGATCGCCACGCTTCCGCGCCCGCGATCGAGCAGTGCGGCGATTCTCTCGTACTCCCTCGCCGAAAGCATCTTCCGCCACAGCCCCGCCTCTTTCATCCAGGCCTGGACTTGGTCCGCGAGCATCGCCGGAGGCATCCGCCGCAGCCAGCCCGCCTCCGTCTCGACATACCCGCTCGTCACGCGCGCGGAATTCTGCGACAGGAGCGCCGCCCGAATCGCCTCCGACCGCGCCTGAAATCTCTGCGCCAGCGCTGCGAGCGAGCAGAGGTCCGTCGTCAGACGCGCGCCCCATTCCCGCCTTATTTCGGGAATAGCGAGCCGGCGCAGGCGGTTCCGAAGATATTTCCGGGAGAGGTTCGTCGAGTCCAGCCGCGACCGCAATCCGCGCCGGCGGAGGAACTGAACGATTTCGCGCCTGGAGCAATCGAGCAGGGGCCGGATAACGCGGATTCCGGGCGCGTCGGCGACCGGGCGGACGTAAGGAATCCCGCCCAGCCCGCGCGGCCCGGCGCCGCGGATGGCGCGCATCAGCACCGTTTCCGCCTGGTCGTCCGCCTGGTGTCCGAAGGCGATCTCGCGCGCGCCGAGCGATTTCGCCAGCCGCGTCAGGAATTGATACCGCGCCTCGCGGCCGGCGACCTCGATCCCCGATCGGCGCTCAGCGGCCAGCGCCGGCACATCCGCGCGGCCGATAGTGCAGTCCACGCCCAGCCGCGCCGCCTCCGAAGCGACGAACTGCGCGTCCTCATCCGCCGCCGCCCCGCGCATCCCGTGATGCAGATGTCCCACGTGCAGCGCCAGCCGCGGATAGCACCGATCCCGGACCTCGCGCATCAGGTGAAGCAGTGCCAGCGAATCCGGCCCGCCGGACACCGCCAGCACCACGCACCCGCGCTCAGGCAGCATGCCATGCCGCCGAATCGTCCCCTCGAATTTCGCCATGATCCCGTGCACGCGCACTATTATACCCGCAATTGCTTGATGGAGTAGGCTTCGTCAAGGTGGGAGCGGCAACTGACGCATAGTGAGTTGAAGACGATCATGGGTAGCAACGAAACCCGCGCGGGCTTCTTAGGCCGAAAGGAGCGACAGAGCAACTCCTGCTCGCATCAGCTTATCCGTCAGGCGGCACATCTTTTCCATTGACGTACCATTGCTTCAAGAGCGCCGAGATGGCCTCACGCAGGCTTTGATCGCTCGTGCGGCTGGCGACTACTTCCTCGAACCGCTTGGAGGCTTTTTTCACGCGCCCCTCAATCTCTTTGCGCCACAGTTTGCATGACGCCTCCTCAGATGGAATATCAACCGTGCCGCGAATGTCGAGGTTAGCGAGGGTGGCGACGAGAGCAGCCTGGGCCGGTCCTGCGTATTCCTCCTGGCGGATTTGCTTGCCCTCAGCGAAGTCGACGCCACTCGAAGAAAACATGTGGCCGCGTCCAAGAGCCTTCGCTTTGCCATCCGGGATGTGGACAACCATCAGCGGCACGTTGCGCTCCCGCAGCCAATCAAGAAGTTTCGGTCCCTGCTCTGCCACCTCGAGCGAGTCCCAAATGCTGGCGGCAATGTCCACCGCAGTCAGTTTGCGTTGCGTACCGCCGGCGCGGTTCTCCATGGACTGAATGTCTTGCGTACGGAGGTACCGATAGTAAAAGGTCGTCTCCCAATAGAGTTCTTCCAGGAGCCTTTCCCGCGTCCGTGTGTTGGAGACTCCCATCAACTCGAGGACCGCATAGTCCAACTCCCGGCGGTCCTCCTGTTGCAGTTCGCGTGGTAGCATCGGCGGCTTGGCGAGAATGTTGCGCAAGTGCTCCGAAGAATGACACTCCAGCAGCGCCTCCTCGACGAGGTGCGTGACATTCCGCTTCGCCATACTCGCGAGTGCTGCGGACAGGCGTGCGGCCAGCTCTTTTGGGACGCCTCGAGGATCGGGAAGCGGCATGAGCAGGCAGTCTACCACTTCCGTTTTCAGTGTGCCTTCGGCACCTGCGTACCTTCCGTAGAAGTGCTTCCAGAGGGCGACAAGAGTACTATTCAGGATTGCCGCCAGCGCTTGCCGTTCCTCCCTTGAGTCTAAATCGGGAACCACCGTGTACAGGTTGCAGTTACATACCAATCCTTCAGGATTGGCAGGTACGATATGGCGATATTTCTGCGCCTTTGGCCAGAAGGACAGACCCACTGTGGGGGTCGTCAGGTCATACCATCTCGGCCTTCCAACGCAAGTGCTGCGCTCGGGGACGGGGACGGCTTTTGACTTATTGGATTCGAACGTTTGCTTGGTTCCCCACCGGATGTAACTGCCAACATACGTCCCGGCGAGTTCTTTCAAAGGGCAGTCTACCCAGAGCACAACCCGGTCAACGTCACGAGCTCGGATTACGGGCCGGTCAACGGCCATCAAGCTGTGGACTTCCGGGCGCAGGTATTTAGATTCGATGGGATGGAGCGTTTTATCTCCGGCTTGTACGATACGAACGTTGCCGTTTTCGATATCCTTGCGGGGACAGGAGGTCAACAAGCCCAAGTCGTTCCACGGCAACCCTTTCCCGACCTCTGCGAGAGTTTGTCTTGTCACGTCGCGCGGCATAAAGAAGGCGTCACAGCCACTGGTGATGCCACGCCGAATTTGTGCCACCCCACCCAACGTGACGAAACTATCCTCGTAATCCCGCATAATCTTGAAGTAGATGTTCGGCGCACGAAGGAACCGCCCCCATTTCCCAGCCACGTAGCGGACGGCGTTGTAGGATAATGCGGCCTCTCTGATAAGGCTGCTTCCACCATTGGACTCGGATTCACCGTTGCCGTTGTCGGTTTCCATGTCGCCGTTGGCAAGCACCTTGCCGGCCTCGACGCCTTCGTTCCATAGTTTCTGCTGGCTCACCGGAATGATACGCAGCTGCTCATCGGAATAGGGTTCCTTGGCGGACTCGATGAATTTGCTGAGGGACATCGCCGCTCTCTGACGCGCTGTTTCATCGCCCGGATCGTGATCGCCGAGGATCTTTGCCAGCGGCTTTTGCAGGCGAACGAACTTAACCAGATTCTTGCTGCGCGCTTTGTCGTCGCTGCAGCGATGAAGGATGGTGACGCATGTTTTCACGCGGGCGTCCTCGAACCACGGCTCGTCAACGCTCTCGATCACGGCGATCAGACGGAAGTTATTGAGTATCCAGCCTTGCAGCGGGAAGCCATATTCCACGTCGAGCCAACTCGAACTGGTGAGGAAACCGAAGTAGCCGCCTTCCTTCAGCCGTTTTGCAGCCACGGGCCAGAAATAACAATGAAGGTCGCTGCGCCCGGACAAGGACAAATCAGGCCAAAGTCCCTCCGCCAAATGCTGTAGGTGCTCCTTGCTGTTCTTTCTGCGGCTCTCAAAGGACTGGTCAGTCTCACCGCGACCGCGCTTGATCGTTGAGAGCCTAGGTATTAATTCTTGCCGGACATAAGGCGGGTTGCCGACGATGGCGTCGAGCATGGGCAAAGCAACCTGAAGGTTTGCCTTCCCGCCCTCCGGCGTTCGCATTGGGACGGCGTAGAACGCCTCCGGCTTTTCGATCACCTCGAAGAAATTCCCTCTCCGAATGAGCGGGTAATTGCCTTCTACCTCAAAGTGGCGCGAAGCCAGATTCAATGTAGCCAGGTGCGCCGGGAACAGACCGATGTCGCACCCGTAAATTTCCTGGAGGAGTTCCTGATGGCTCTTGTGCGGGTCCTGATGCCGCCGCCCGCCGCCCCTATGCTCGCCGAGCCACGCCTTGCGATGGTATGCGCCAACTAGGAAACTGCCTGAGCCACAGGCCGGATCAAGCACCGTATCACCTGCCCTGCGGACGCAAAACGCATTGATGACATCCACGATGTCCTCGTGGGTGAAGAACTGTCCGAACTTCTGGCGTTCTTCTGGCGCGATGAGCTTTTGAAAAATGCCGCCTATGATGTCGTGTGGGATATCGCCGAAGTCGTATTGATCGAGGTTCGCCAGGACGCCTTTCCAGCCCTGGCAGGCGTGCAGCGAAGCAAAGACGAGCGCGCCTACCCAATCGTCCACGCGCGGATAAAAAACCGGCTCATAGTCGCCTGTGGCTTCAACGGCGTCTGCGAAACGTTCCCTGAAGTATTGGTACTTCTTCTCGTACTTCATATTGTCCGACGGCATCCTGAGCTTCGGCAACTGGTCCTTATACCTGACGCGAATGGCATCGTAGAAAATGGCCCGGTTGCAGAAGACATAACAAAGGGTGCGGGCGGCACGATCCAAAATCTTCCGCCAATGTTCAACGTTCTTCGGGTCGACGCTCCACTGCAGATCCTCAACGAGCCACTGGCAGAACCGGCCCAGGAACGCCTTGTCTTTGCACCGCTCAGCGAGAAAATTGCGGGTTCCGTCGAGCGGCCAGCGCAGATGGCTTTCGAGCGAATGAATAAAGACTGCATCAGGCGGGGTGGCCCAGTCGGGTTTTAGGCCGAGAACGATGTCGGCGAACTCGGCGAAAAATTGCGGAAGGAAATTGTCTCGAATAGAATCTTGCACCTCAGGCAGCGAACATTGGCCGGGCTCGGTCAAATTGAGGCCAAGGTCCCAGGGCTTCAAACGTTGCTCAATGATCGGCCTGCTGTGGAGGCTATGGTCAAAGAGAACGAACTCATTCACGTTCCAAGTGAAGAAATACCTGGCGTGGCAATTGCTGGCCTTCTCCGATGCGTCGCGCATAAGGTCGGGATTGTATGGAGTGCGGCCTTCGAGCGTGCCGGGCATCTTGACTTCGCCGGACAGAATTGGCGTTTCGCTATCGCGAGTCAAGACGCGCAGGTCTTGTCGCTTGTTGCTGCCTGTACCGTACTCCTCGATATGCGCTGCACCGAAAGGCCACTCCGGGTGCCGCGCGAAAAGCATCTCCGCCCATGCCTTCACGTCGGCACAGAAAGAGACCTCGTGCTTGCGGATTTCCGAAGAAGGCGCCATGGTTGACGCGACCTCGTTCACGTATACTCGCTAAACGATAAGCCGGAAAGCCGTGCGAGTTCCGGCGGTTCGGGCCCGCCACCCTATCCGCCCGGTCGGGATTCTACTACGCCCGGCCCGAAAAAGCTACGGAGCTTGGTAATTTCCGCGTAATTCGCTGAAATGCCGTCAGGCGCGGTCGGTCTGGGAAGCAGGATTGTCGGCGGTAATCTGGCCGGCGGTCAGACCTCTGAGGGCTATGCTCATGCTTCGACGTATTCGCACACCGAGGAAGGTTCCGGGATTGGGAGACCATCGGCCTTGAGACCTTCCAGGTGGAAGCGCATCGCCTGGCGGATTTTCTTCTCCACGGCGGCCACCGTCGGCCCCGTGGCAATGCAGCCCGGAAGGTCCGGAACGTAGGCCGAGTAATTCTCCGCCGCTTTCTCGATGACTATGGCATAGCGCACTATCGGTCTCCTTTGAGCTGAGCCTGTTTCCGCCCGGCGGGATTCTACTATGCCCGGCCCGAAAAAGCTACGGAGCCTCATAATTTGCGACTATTGACGCTCGTATAAAGAAAGGAATCCTCTCGCCAAGACGCGACGGCCGCAAGGAACGAAAAACAACCTGATGAGCTTGTTCTTGGCGCTCTTTGCGTCTTTGCGAGAGACCCGAGTTTTTGCAATCCTCGAACCGCCTTTCTCCGTGCGTCTCCGTGGCCTCCTCCGTCCCGCTCTGCGGTTCGGAGCGGGGAGTGCCTCCGTGTTGAAGGGGAACGCGAGATCGAGAACCGGCTTCGGCAATTGTCCGACTCGGCGCGGGCTGCTACAATCTCCGGCAGCGGCAGAAAGGGCGCGTTCATGCGAAGGATTTTCTACCTCATCACGGAACTGGAGATCGGCGGCGCGGAGAAGGCGCTGTACGAGTTGGCCACCCGCCTGGACCGGACGAGATTCGAGCCGACGGTCGCATGCCTCTCCGGCCGCGGGCCGATCGGCGACCGGCTCAAGGAGAAAGGGATCGAGGTCATCCCGATTGACATGCGCGGCTGGTGGGACCTGCGCGCGTGGCTTCGGCTGCGCAGGGCGCTCCGCGCGAGCCGCCCGCATGTGCTCCACACGTTCCTGTTCCATGCCAACCTCGTCGGCAGTCTGGCCGCAATCCGGTCGGGGATCGGAACGAAAATCGCTTCCATCCGGGTTGAGGAACCTCGGCGCCGGCACCTTTGGCTCGAATGCCTGACGCAGGGCCTGACGGACGTTTTCACCTGTGTTTCGGAATCGGCGCGGCAATACACCCGCCGGCGCGCGCACGTGCCGCTGCGCAAGCTGGTGGTCGTGCCGAATGGCGTGGACCCGTCCGACTGCGATCTCCCGGTCCTGGCGCCGCCGCCGGAGTGGCGGCTGCCGGAAGGCGCGCCAGTGGTGGCTTTTGTCGGCCGGCTGGACCGGCAGAAGAACCCGCTCCTGCTTCTGCGGGCCGCCGCGCGAGTCGTGCGCGATGCCCCTGAAACAGTCTTCGCCTTCGCCGGAACGGGCCCGCTGGAAGCGCGCTGCAGGGCGGAAGCCGACCGATTAGACATCTCCGACAGCATCCGCTGGCTGGGATGGCAATCCGACATTCGACCGCTTCTTGCGAGGATGGACCTCGTCGCGTTGCCGTCGTCCTGGGAAGGGATGCCCAATGTGATCCTTGAGGCCATGGCGTGCGGGAAGCCCTCGGTGGCTACGAATGTGGGCGGCTGTGCGGAACTGATCATCGCCGGCGAAACGGGATTCCTGGCGCCGCCGGGTGACGAGGCCGCTCTGGCGGAGCGCATCCTGCGGCTTTTGCGCGATCCCGAGCTGCGCCGGCGCCTCGGTGCGGCCGCCCGTGAGCGAGTCAAGCGCGAGTTTTCCATCGCGGCGATGGTCAAGAGAAATGAATCACTCTACGAAAAGCAAAGCGCCGAGTAAGATGTTGTTCCATTTTGAAACGAGGTGGGTCCCATGCACGTCTCGGTGGCTTCCCATGTGATTCGGAGGGAATGAGCTTTTCTGGACGGAATGACTCGCAACGCGGGCAAAATACGTGCCATTGGCGCCAAAAAGCTATTAATTATAAAGCACTACTATGACATATGTTACAGCTTTATCCGACATTTTAGGCAATTAAACCGCAAAAAAATGATTGACATGGCATCGTCTCTTTGATACAATGGATTTTGCAGGTTCCTATCGGAGATGCATGTAAGTTCCTACGGAAACAGGGGTTCTGTGGGACGTTCGTCGGCGGTTGAATTCTCTTCCGGAGATTCACTTGATTGCCCGGCGCAGAGTTCTGATCATTGACGAAGACCGGCGTACAGTGGACAGATTGCAGGAACAATTTGTCCAATCCGGCTACGAGGCGGAGATTGCCCTTTCCGGGACGGTGGGCCTTGCTATCGTCGCGGAACGGTACATGAGCGTCGTCATCCTCAGCGCGAAAGTCGGCCACGGAGAAGATTGGGAACTCGTCAAGAGCCTGAAGAAATCCGATCCTCATGTTCCGGTCGTGATGTTCAATGCTCCCAAGGTCAAAGGACTCTCGAAAGAGGCGCGTCGCGCGGGTGTCTCGAAATTCATTTTGAGCGACCTTGACCCTGAGACCGTGCTGCATGAAACCGTCAAGGTCATGCGGAATTAGCAGTACGGAAAATACCGAACGTCGAACCCTCCTGGGGCCGCCTGTTCTCATCCATTGTTGCATGCCGCGCGGAGCGTTTTATGTCTTCCCGAACATCGGCGGACTTGGCGTCACCTCGCGCGAACTAGCCGACAAATCACTCTACCAGGGCAGCGTGGCGACACTCGCCGGGCCGGCGTGCGGGAAATGCGGCGAAGGGTTCCTGCGTCTTTCGTACGCGACGTCGCTCGAAACAATCCGCCACGCGCTGCACCGCATCAGCGAAACCATCGGTTGAATCTTCGGGAAGGCGCAACCCCGCTCGCCGTTGAGGAAGTTCAGGTGGATGTGACGACCTGCATTAGCCCGGCGGTCCGTCATTGCAGGATGACGTATAGGGCATCTTCGGGAAACCTGAGCTCGACCTCGTCCCCCCGTTTGACCAGTTTGACTTGACCGGCGGCGTTGCCGTTGGCGTCAAGCACCGTCGCCTTGGCAAGGCCGGGGTTGTTGATGGTCAGCGTAACCCGGGCTCGCCTCACCTGCCAGGGAGCCTTGCCGAAGTTGACTACCTCAAAGCCGGAAAAGTTTCCCTCTTCCACCTTGATCGCGACCGGCTTCTCCAGCCAACCGGTCGGGCGACACTGGGTGGTCGCCTGCACCAGCAGCTTGCCGGATTGACGGATCGGCTTGTCGTCCATCGAGACGACGGCGACGGTTCCGTAATCGTTGGCGGAGGCGATCTCGACGTCGGCGGTTTTGAAGTTCTTCCGGTTCTTGAAGAACGCTGCAACGCCCTGAGCTTTCGGCGCGTTCAGCAGGCAGAAGCCCTTGTCGTAGTTGAATGTCAACTCGCCGGTGTTGCTGCGCACTTCCTTGCTCGATTCGTCAATGAACTGCTTGAGATCGGCCACCTTGCTGGCTTGGGGCCGCCCGCCATAGACGACCTCCACCCGGCCGACCAGGAATGCCAGCGGGTTGATGCCTCCCTTGACCGACGATTCCGGGGCAATATTACCGGAGTTGCGGTTCGGATCGAAGCCGGACCCTTCCGCGATGATCGGGTCCCGCCGCTGGAAGATGTCCTCCAGCGACCGCTCCTCGTGCACCGCCAGCTCTCCGCGGCGGATGTAGCCCATGCGATACATCAACGCAGCCGCCGGAAAACCGCCCAGCATGTCCGGATTGGCGAACAGCCATTTGCCCTGCGACGGCATGTAGCCGTTCGCCGACTGCGGCGGAGTCCACTCATCGGATCCGGTGGCGAACCAGAAGTAGGCGTCCACGCCGGACAGCGACTGGTAAGCCGCCACCAGGAACGGCCCCTCGCTGGCGTGCGAGTCCGGCATGACCCAGGCGGACTCGGTGACCATCATCGGGAATCCGTTCACCAGCTTGAGGCTGACCGGCAGGTCCTTGGGTGCGAGGAGCACCGAAGGCGACGTGAAGCGGTCGCCGTTTTCGATCGCCCAGCCGTTATTCTTGCCTGTATGGATCCCGCCGAAGTAACGGTTGACCGCGAGCACCTGATTGGCCGTGTAGCTCCACCGCTCCGCATCGTTGAGCTTGACCATGTCAGCCGTTTGCCAGTTGCCCGCGTTGATGAGCTGTTTGCAGCCGAGTTCGTCGCGGAGAAACTTTTCCATCTCCCGGTTGAAGTCGAACATCGTCCGGCTGAGGAACTCGGTCATATCGTCGAGCCGTCGGGCGCGGGCGCCGCTGCGGTCCTGAGTCAACTCCCAGATATTGTCCACTGCGACGACGCCGTTGCCGAAGTCGTCGTCCTTGTTGTCGGCGCCGCCCCACGCCGTCTTCGCCTTGTCCAGCGAGCCGTATTTGCCCTTGAGGAAATCGCCGAACAGCTTGGATAACCGCCTCCGCTGTTCGCCCTGGACGTTGTTGAGCGTCCAGAACAGCAGGCTGTCCTCATTTTGAAGTTGGATGATCGCGACCGCCGGGTCCGCCGCCAGCGGAATGCCGGTGTAAGGGTTCGCCTCAGCGTAGAGGGCTTTCAGCCAGGCCCTGTAACCCTTCTGCATCGTTGGGTCGAAGAACAGCAGGCTGGCGGCATTCTGCTCCTTCGTCACGCCGGGAATGCCCCAGCTCGGGCCAACACTGGCGCCTTCCGCCCAGAACGGCGAGATGGTCGCGTAGATGCCCTCTTTCTTCATGGCTGCGACCGCCCGCCAGATCCAGTCGCGGTCGGCCCGGTCGAACTCCGTCAGTTTTCCCTTGGATCCAGGGTCGAGGTGCGCATGCAGCCGCACCATGTTCACGCCGCGCTTGGCGAGGAACCGGGCGTGATGCGCTAGGTCCGGCTCCGCCTCCGACCAGAGCGGCCTGGCGACGAACGGCTTCTCGCGCCCGACATTCGTATTGACCGCCCAGAACCGGACCGGGTTGCCGTTGCCGAGGACAAAGTCGCCATTGGCGTCAACCTTAACGAATCCCGACTCGCCCGCCTGCTTCTCATTGAGCGATCGCAAATCCAGCAGCGCATCCGGCCGGAACTGGTCCCGCGCTGGCCGAAAGGCCCACGTGTCCGGCGCATCTTCCGTCTGGGCGAACAGTGCCGAGGGCACAAGCAGGATCAGCAAGGCGTTGAAGACGGCTATCCTCGTCATAGGACCTCCGCGCACAGAAGATTGTCCGGGGAATATCGAACTGCCCCGCGTTGACCAAGCGGAATCTATCTCCCGGCAATGACGCTGTCAAGGAAAATAACGGCACGGGTTCGTAACCGCGAGGCTTGACTCTTTTTCCCCGGTAACCTACTCTACGCATGAAGCTCAATCCCTGAAGTTGTGAGAGGTTCCTGTTGCGCGACGCTCAGACGACGATCTCCGTCGGCATCGTCTCGCTCGGCTCGTGCGCCATCACCGAGCCCGACAGCGGCTTTCCGACGGGCGGCGCCGAGGTCCAACTTTACATCATCTCCCGAATGCTCGCCGCCGAGGAAGAGTTTCGCGTCACGCTTCACGTCGCGGATATCGGACAGCCTGAACGCGTGGACAACGCGCTCCGCATCAAGCCGCTTGTCCGCTTGAAACCCGGACTTCAGATTTCTGCAAGGGCGGCGCCTGCGATCATCGGGCGTCTGGCGCGCGAGAGACATCGCGTTTATGTCACGCGCAGCGCCAGCTCGATCAGCGGCCTGACACAGATCGCCGCGCTGCTCTGTGGCGGCCGGCACATGCACATGTGCGCAGCCGATAGCGAATGCGCCGGGCTGGCGGAGGCCACGCTTTCCAAGCCTGCTAAGTGGTTGCAGAATATGGGGTTGCGACGCGCGGACATGGTTGTTTGCCAGACGATTCGGCAGATTGAGCTGCTCAGAAGCATGTTCGGGATCGAGGGGTTTCTCGCGCCGAATATTTCGCCGGACCTCTTCGCGGTTCCTGCGAACGAGGCGCGCGAAGGCGTACTCTGGGTCGGCAGGGACGTGGACTGCAAAGGGCCGGAGCTCTTCGTCGAACTGGCGCGGAGGCTCCCCGGCCACCCGTTCACGATGATCTGTCTACCGCAGCCGGGACGCGATTTGCAGAGGTTGACGGCGACCGCGCCGAAGAATCTCCGGCTGGTCCCGGGCCTTCCGATTCAAGAGACAGCGCCGCTCTTCGCACGCCATCGAGTTTACGCCTTGACGAGTCTCTCGGAAGGTTTCCCGAACGTGCTCCTTCAGGCTGCGCGGGCAGGGACTCCGGTCGTCTCGCTATGCGTGGATCCCGAGAATCTACTTTCCTCGAACAAGGCCGGTTTCGCGTGCCAGGGATCGTTCGATGAAGTCGTTCGGCGCACGGCCGAACTTCTGGCGGATCCTTCGCTCTGGCAGGAATGCCACGACGGCGCTTTGCGCCTGACGCGGGAGACGGAGGGCGCGGGCGAACGGATTATCGGCCTGATCCGATCTCTGGCTGATCGAGAATTTGTTCAACACGGAGGCGCGGAGAACACGGAGACGCACTGAAAAGCACTGAGGAATTGTTTGTGAACATTAAGATCCTGACTTTTTCTCCGTGTTTCTCCGTGCCTCCCTGTTAAAGAAGGCGTTCGTTAAGGGATGGAGCGTATGTGCGGGATCGTCGGTTTCGTCCTGCGGGGCGGTGCATTGCCCGTTCAGGAATCGGAGCGGACTCTCCGGTTAATGGCGGACGTAGTGCGGCATCGCGGTCCGGATGGAGAAGGTTATCGAGTGGCCGGTCCCGCCGCGCTGGGGCATCGCAGGCTCAGCATTATTGACCTGGCGACCGGAGCCCAACCGATGCTCAACGAAGATGGCTCCGTCGCGATCGTCTTCAACGGCGAAATCTATAATTTTCTGGAACTGCGGCCGAAGCTCGAGAAGGCCGGACACGTCTTCCGCACGCGGTCCGACACCGAAGTTATCATCCACGCATACGAGGAGTACGGGACAGAGTGTCTACAGCTTTTCAACGGCATGTTCGCCTTTGCGCTCTGGGATGCGAAGAAGCAACGCCTCTTTGCGGCGCGCGACCGCATGGGCAAGAAGCCGCTCTACTATGCGGTGCGCAACGACACGCTCATCTTCGGCTCGGAACTCACGGCGCTCCTGAAGCACCCGCTCGTCAGGCCGATCGTAACGCCTTATACCGTCAGCCGTTATCTCGCATTCGGCTACGTTCCGGCCCCGGACACAATCTACGATCAGGTGTACAAACTGCTTCCGGCGCAGTGGCTGACATTCGAGAAGGGAAACCTCAATCTCGAAACTTACTGGAAGCTCGATTTCGAGAGGCGTGATTTTTCCGGAGTCCCGGAGGCGGAGCTGCGCCGGCAGTTCTGGGAACTGTTCCGCGATGCCGTCCGCCTGCGGCTGGTGAGCGACGTGCCGCTCGGAGTTTTCCTCTCCGGCGGGATTGATTCCAGCGCCGTCGTCGCGATGATGTGCGAATTGATGTCGCCGAAGGACGTCAAGACCTTCACCATCGGGTTCAAGGAGCGGCTGTATGACGAGTCCGAGCCCGCGCGGGCGGTCGCGCGGCAGTTCGGGACGGACCACCACGAGAAGGTCCTTGACCAGGCGCTGATGCTCGAGCGGTTGCCCTCGTTGATCGCCCGCATGGATGAGCCGCTGGCGGACTCTTCGATGAGTCCGACGAGCCTCGTGAGCGAGTTCGCGCGCTCGAAGATCACTGTCGCGCTCGGCGGCGACGGCGGCGACGAGTTGTTCGCGGGGTACGGGACATTCTGGCTTGACCGGCTGGCTGCTGCATACGCGCGCTTGCCGCGCGGGATCAGGCGCTCGGTGCTCGAGCCGGCCCCGCGCGCGCTTTTTGACGCGGCGCGCCTGCTGCGGCTGCGCCGAGCGGTGGAGTACATCGGCGGCGCGGCGGATGCGCCGGAGCCCTGGCGCGTGATGATGTGGTCCGAGGCCGCGGTCCCGCCGGCCGCGCAACGCGGAATCCTGGCATCGCCGAATCCCGAAATCCTGCAGGCCGAAACGCTCTACGCGGATACGATCCGGTATGAAGCCCAGGCGCCGCGGCGCTCGCGCCTCGCCCGGCTGCAATACCAATTCCAGAAGCAGTATCTACCTGACGATATTCTGACGAAGGTGGACCGGGCATCCATGATGTACGGGCTGGAAGTGCGCGCGCCGCTGCTCGACGTTCGGATCGTTGACTTCGCCAACGCGCTGCCGGACCGATTCAAACTGCGCGGCCGGCAAGGCAAGGGCTTCCTGCGAAGGGTGCTTGAAGGGAAACTGCCGGACAGGATTCTGGACCGGCCGAAGATGGGATTCGGCATTCCGCTGGCCGAATGGCTTCGTTCCGGCCTGCGGCCGTACATGGACCGCGCGCTGGCGCCGAAGTTTCTTGAAGAGCAGGGTGTTTTTCGCGCGGACGCGCTCTCGCGTCTGCTGGAGGAGCACCTGTCCGGCCGTCGGAACCATCGCGGCATCCTCTGGACCGTGCTCGCGCTCCAACTCTGGTGGGAAGAGCACAAGCCGTCTTTCAGAAATTCCGATCGGCAAACGGGAGAAGCATGACCAGCGAAGCGCCGGAATCCGCGACACCGAACGCGCCGGAGCCGCAACCGGTATGCGCGGGCACATTGGCGCGCGTCTGGAAGTGGGTTCGGCCGGTGCTCGTCCTGGGGATGATCGCCGGCCTCATCGCTAAAGCGGGGCCCTTGCGGCTGTGTTCGGCGGTCGGGGGCGCGGATTACCTGTGGGTTCTCGCCTGCCTTCCGTTCGTCGTCTGCGCGGTCATGCTCGATGCGCTCAAACTGTACTGGCTGGTCCGGCCCGTCGGGTTCAGCGGCGGCTGGTGGTCCGTGGCAAAGACGACGCTCGTCGTCAATTTCGTATCGCTGTTCCTGCCGGGAACGGTAGGCGGCGGGGCGGTGTCGTGGTACAGGCTGGCGCGGCCGGACAGACTGCACGCGCAGATGTTTGTCGCGCTGTCGCTCAATGCGGCGCTGAAGATCGTCGCGGTTTGCGGCGTCGGCGCGCTGGCGTTGGCGTGGGACGTTCAGGCCGCGCAGGAGCATCGGGCGTGGATCGCGCCACTGCTCGTCGTTGCGGCTCTTCCGACGCTGATCCTGTTGCTCATGCTCGTCACGGGACTGACGAGCCGGGTCAAGCGGTTTCACGTGAGATCGCTTCCAGGCCTCATGCCGCATCGCCTGCACGACGCGCTGAGGAAGATTCTGGAGTCGCTGGAGGCCTATCGCTCGCACGGGCCGAGCCTGGTGGGCGCGCTCGCGGCTAACGTCGCGCGGCTGTTCGTGGGGAATTTCTGCCCTCGCTTTTGCCTGCTCGCCGTAGGCGTGAATGGGGTTTCGTATGTCCGCATTCTCTGGATCATGTGCGCGGTGGAAGTGGTGAGCATGATTCCTATCAGCCTCTCCGGTCTGGGGCTGCCGCAAGTGGCATTCGTCGGGCTGCTGGCCGCGTTCAAAATCCGCGCGGACCAATCACTGGCGTGCAATGTGGTGAGCTGGATACCCTGGCTGCCGATTTATCTATGCGCGGCGGTCCTGATGCTCCGGGAGAGTTTTACGCGGCCGGACCGGGAAACACTGATGTGAGCCTGCCGGCCATCCAGGGGGCGCTTTCACCAGGGCGCTCTGCGCCGGCGCGGGTAGAGCAGGATATCGTCAGGCGCAGGAACTTCGGAGACGGTGGCACCGCCAATAAAGAGCGCCCGGTTGCCGAACCGGTCGTTCAACGCTTCCAGCTTGCCGCGGACTTCGATCCAGGGCGCCAGCTTGATCACGCGAGCGGCCGGCTCGTCAGACCGTTGCGAGCCCTGAGCGGAATTCGCCGCGGCGCCGGCGGCCGGCTTGAACGGCTTCGACGGTTGCGCGCGCACCCCGATCACCTCCGCGTCGGCCAGGCAGCAGGTGACAACGATGCGGGTAACGACGAACTGGTTCTCGCCGCAGCGTTCGTCCACGAAGTATTGCCCGATCACGTCCACCGGGCGTCCCGCCCACTGCGCCGGCGCGCCCGTGAGCAGGTATTCGTAGAGAACCGCCATGGACAGCGGCGGCTGAACCCCCTCGGCTTCCGCGCTCGGCGTCGGCGAGCGGCCTTCGGTCTGCCCGGGCAACCGGATTTCGTGGACCCCGCGCCGTGCGAGGCTGGTCCCGCTGAGCCCGCTGCCGGTGGTGCACAAGGAGAGGACAATCGGAGCGAGGAACAGCGCCTGGAAGGCCAGTTCGCCGGGTGAAGCGGCTTCCTGATCTTCATGATCGTGGTTGTGTTCGCCTCCGCGCTCAGAGCCGTCGCCAGGGCGATGCGTACGCCCGTCCCGGTGCGCCGGCAGCAGAGCGCCGCCGACGAGGATCAATGTCGCCGCCGACGCCAGGCTCAGCCAGCGGTACGAAGGATTGATGATCCCCAGGCGGCCGGGTTTCCCCGCTTGCGGGTACTTGGTCGTGTACCAGGCAAACGCGAGGAAAGCCGCCCAGGAGAGAATGAGCGCCACACGCCCGACGCCGACGACGCGATGAATCGTGTGATTCATGGCCGCAGTTCCTGCGCCGACGGCTGTTGCTGCGCCTGCCGCGCGGCGTCTGTCAGCGGGCTCGGCCTGCTCAGTTCGGGCCAGAGGTTGCTCAACAGCATGGTCGCCGTGAAGACCAGCACGACGCTGCATGCGCACAGGATCAGGATCGTCCGCCTGCGGAAGACGCGCGTGTACATGGCGATGAGCTTCATGTCGAGTATCGGCCCCAGAACCAGGAACGCCAACCGGCTGGAGATCGAGAAATCTCGGAAGCTCCACGCCACGAACGCGTCGGCCTCGCTGCACAGGTTCAGGACGAGCGCCATGCCCATCATCGTAACCGTCGCCATGACGTTCTGGCCGGCGAACTGCACGACGATCTTGCGCTCGACGAGGACGTTCAGCGCCGCGGAAATCGCCGCGCCGATCACCAGGAACGCGCCGATCTCGATGAAGTCCCGGCCCGCGTGGCCGAGCGCCTCGCGTGATCCTTTCCGCCACGACGGCCGCGCGGCGGTCGGCGCCTTCAGTTCGATCGTGTGCGCGTCCTTTCCCGCGAACACCGTCACGACCGCGCTGGTGATCATGGCGATGACCAGGCCCAGGCCGATGCGCAAGCCCGTCACCGTCAGCGGCCGCATCGAGCGAAAAGCGACCATCGTGCTGAGGATGACGATCGGATTGACCACCGGCGCGGCGAGCATGTAAGCCAGGGCGACATTGAGCGGCGTGCCTTTGCGGATCAGCCGGCGCATCACCGGGATCACGCCGCACTCGCACATCGGCAGCGCCAGCCCGGCCATCGCGCCGCTGAGCGTGGCGAGGAAGCGGTTCTTCGGCAGAATCCGCGCCAGCACTTCCGACGGAAGGAAGACCTCCATGATCCCGCTGACGAGGGAGCCCAGAAGCACAAACGGCAGCGCCTCGAAGAGGATGCTCAACAGAACGCGCGAAAAGTCGCCGAACAGCTCCAAGCTAAGGGTCTCCTGGAACGAGGCCGGATTCGGCCGAAAGCGCCCGGCGCCGCCTCTATAAGCATTGTAACTGAGAAGGGATTTCGCCCGCAACGCCGCCCGTCACTCGCCGGGCGGGTCTGTTCCGGCGGAGATGACGATGTGCGGCTTCCCGGAGACGAGGTTCGGCTCCGTGACGACTTTGGCCTGGTAGACCCGCCGAATGATCTCCACCGTGAGAACTTCCTGCGGCGAGCCGAGCGCCTCCGCGCGGCCCTGGTGGAGCAGCAACAGCCGGTCGCAATACTCGGAGGCGAGATTAAGATCGTGGAAGACCGCGACGACGGTCATTCCGCTCCGGCGGTTCAGTCGCTTGACCAGGTCGAGCAGCGATAACTGGTGGCCCACGTCCAGGTGGCTCGTGGGTTCGTCAAGCAGCAGTATCTGCGGCTCCTGGGCCAGGCACATCGCGATGAACGCGCGCTGGCGCTCCCCGCCGCTGATCTCGGTCATGTAACGGTCCGCGATGTCCGCAATGTCCGCCACCGCCATCGCCTTCTCCGCCGCCTCGGTATCCTTGCGTGTCTCGCGGCCGATCCTCGAAAGGTGCGGCGATCGCCCCATCAACACGATCTCCCGCACCGTGAACGCCAGGTCCAAGGCCAACTCCTGCGGCAGGCAGGCCATCATCTGCGCCAGCCGGCGCTTGCCGATCGTCCTGAGCGGAGCGCCGCGAAGCAGCACTTCTCCCTCGAACGGCGCCAGCACGCCGCTGATGACGCGCAGCAGGGTGGTCTTGCCGGACCCGTTCGGGCCGATCAGGCCGACGAACTCGCCTTCGGGCACGCGCATCGTGATGTCCCGCACCACAAGCTTCCTGCCATATCCGGCGCTGACGTTCTTGAGCGAGAGCACGGCTACCTCCAGTAGGGCGATGTCCTGCGCCGCAGGATGAACAGGAAGAAAGGCCCGCCCAGGAACGCAGTGACCACGCCGATGGGGATTTCCACCGGCAGCACGCTCCGGGCGAAGCTGTCGGCCAGAACCAGAAACGTCGCCCCGGCCAACGCCGAGGTCGGCACGAGCCGCCGGTGGTCCGGCCCGATGATCAGCCGCACAATGTGCGGCACGATCAGCCCGACGAAGCCGATCAACCCGCACGCCGCCACCGTGGCGCCGGTCATGAGCGATGCCACCAGGAAGAACAACTTCTTCGTCTGCTCCACGTTCAGTCCCAGATGTGCGGCGGGCTCCTCGCCGAGCGTCATCAGGTTCAGGTCGCGCGAAAGAAGAATGGCCGTCAGCAGCCCCGCCGCAACCGGCGGGGCCGAAATCTCCAGCGGCCGCCAGTCCAGCGCCTGGAGGCTTCCGAGCAGCCACCACATGACGTTGTGCAGTTTCTCGCTTTCGGAGATGGACACGATGAACATGAGGAAGCTACCCAAGACGGCGCCGACGATAACGCCGGAGAGCAGCAACGTCGGCACTGGGACCGCCCCCGAGGATGTGCGTGCGAGCGTGTAAACCAGGAGGATCGCGCCCAAGGCGCCGGCGAACGCCAGGAGCGGCACGCCCCAGACGCCGGCGCTGCTCAGGCCCAGCACGATCGCCACCGCGGCCCCGAGGCCGGCCCCGGACGAAACGCCCAGCACGTAAGGTTCCGCCAGCGGGTTGCGAAGCAGGGCCTGGAAGATCACGCCGGACACCGAAAGCCCCGCGCCGGCGATGATGGCCAGCAGGATGCGCGCGATCCGCATCCGCACAATGGACGATTCAGGCATCTCTGATAGCGGAACCCACGTCGGGCCGGCCAGAAGCGACAACGCACAAGCCCCGAGCAGGAGGGCGAACAGGATGACGAAGATACCCCAACCGCGTCGCACATTCATGGCCAGTTCATTTCTCCGGCGCGTTTCCCGGCGCGGGCGGAACTGCCTCTCCGGCTTGAGGCGGATGCAGCCTCTCGGCGAGCCGTTCCACTCCGGCCACGAGGCGCGGGCCCGGACGCAGGAGCGCGTCGGGCGAAATGTCGGCGATGACCCGCCGTTCGCGCACGGCCTTAATGCCGCCCCAGCCGATCCGACCGGCGACCTGCGCGGCGGCGTCCTTCGCTTCGGTCATGTAGCAGAGCAGGATCACGTCCGGGTTCCACTCGACGACCTTTTCGGGGTTGATCGTCGGATAATCGCGCTCGAGATCATGCGCGACATTAACGCCGCCGGCGCGCGCGATGACGTCATCGAGAAAGGACCTGCCGCCGGCGGTGATGAGCGGATCGGACCAGACCTCGATAAAGACCCTGGGAAGCCGGTCGCGCGGGACGCCCGCATAGAGCTTCGCCGCCCTGTCGAGCTGGGCCTGCATTTCACGGACCTGCCGGGCCGCTTGCTCCGGCTCGCCGACGGCATCGCCGATCTTTCGCTCGGCGTCGAAAAGCTCGGCAAAATTGCCGATCTTCAACTCCAGCACCCGAAGCCCGTCGAGCCGGAGCGCCTCGGCCAGGTCCTTGCGCTCGAGATCAGTCGCGATCACGATATCCGGCGCCAGCGAAAGCAGTCTCTCGACATTCGGCCGGCCGAGTCCGCCGACGCGCGGGATCTTCTTGGCCTCGGGCGGAAAGTCGCAGTGGTCGGTCGCGCCGACGATGCGGTCTCCCAGGCCGAGCCCGAAGAGCATCTCCGTGACGCTCGGCGCGAGCGAGACGATTCGCTGCGCGGGCTTGGTGCCGCGCTCGGCGAAGGAGCGCATGGTACCGCGCGCGCACAGGCCCGCAAACAGAACCACCAGCGCGCCGACGGTCGGAGCGGCCACGATCCAACTTCGTGCGCGCTTCGCGCGCTCGTCATGCGCCTGGTTCACGGATGGCCCTTCGCCTGAAAATACCAGGCCGCCATGGCTATGGCCGGGACCAGCTCAGCGATCTCGCATGCCGCGCCGAGCGTGTCCCCCGTCGCGCCGCCAATCCGGCGGTAGGTATAGACCGCGAAGATCAGGACCGCCGCCAGCGACGCGCACGCAGCGATGAGGCCGGCCATGTCGAGGACGAGCCACCCCGTCGCGAGCAGGATGACTTCAGCCGACAGGGCGGCGAGCATCGAACGCCTGCGATAGAACGGCGCGGCCAGGCCGCCTTCCGGCCGTGCGTAGGGCAGCAGCGCAATCGTGACGACGAGCGCGGCGCGGCCGGCGACCGGCATAAGCAGGGCGGTGCGCCAAATCTCCGCCGCCGGCAACGACGCCACGGCGGCGAATTTCAGCATCAGCGCGCAGACGACGGCGATGACGCCCATCGCACCGACGTGGCTGTCGCGCATGATCTCCAGCGCGCGCCCGCGCGGCCGGGCGCTCAGGAGTCCGTCGGCCGTGTCCGACAGGCCGTCCATGTGAAGCCCGCCGGAGACCGCCAGCAGCGCCACCACGATGAGCGCGGCGGCCGGACCGGGCGGCAACCAGCGGACGGCGCACGCGGCGATTCCCGCCGCGCCGAACCCGATCAGCAGGCCGACCGCCGGAAAGAAAACCGTGCTCCCGGCGAGCGAGGCTTCGTCCGCGCCCCAACTTCCGGGGAACGGGATCACCGTCAGGAATCTCACCGCCGCGAGGAATCGTCTCATGCGTTCGCCTTGGAAACCGAGGCCTCATCGAACGTGCTGACCCGGGTCAGGATCGCCGCCGCCGCGTCCACCAGGTTCATGGCGAGCGCGCCGCCGGTGCCCTCGCCGAGCCGGAGCCCGAGATCGAGCAGGGGGGTCTTCTTCATGTGTTCGAGCATGATCGCGTGCCCGGACTCCTCGCTGCGATGGGCGGCGATCATGTAGTCGGCCGCCCCCGGCGAAAGCGTCTGCGCGATCAGCGCGCCGGCCGTCGAGATGAAGCCGTCCACGATCACCGGCTTGCGCAAATAGGCCGCGCCGAGCATCAGGCCGGCAATGCCGCCGATCTCAAAACCGCCGACTTTCGCGAGCACATCGAGCCCGTCGGTCGGATCAGGCTTGTTCACCTCGAGCGCGCGCTCGACGACGCTGACCTTGTGCCGGAGCTGCTCCGAATCAATCCCGGTCCCGCGCCCGGTGGCCGCCAGCGGCGTGCAGCCGGTGATGGCCGACGCGATGGCGGAACTGGGCGTCGTGTTGCCGATGCCCATGTCGCCGGAGCCGAAGACATCCGTGGATTCGCCCAGTTCGAGCGCCAGCTCCAGGCCGCGTTCGATGCAACGGATGGCGTCGGCGCGGCTCATCGCCGGGCCGCGCGCGATATTCTGCGTGCCCGGTCCGATGCGCCTCGACAGGATCTTCCCGCTGTCCGCCAGCTCCTTCAGGTCGCCCGCCGTGCCCATGTCCACCACGACGACGCGCGCCCCGACGACGCGCGCGAGCGCGTTGATCCCGGCGCCGCCGGTGACGAAGTTGTGCACCATCTGCAGTGTGACGACCTGCGGGTATTTGCTGACCCCTTCGGCCACGACGCCATGATCGCCGGCCATCGTGACAATGGTTTTCCTCGCGACCGGCGGGTTCATGGAGCGCGTCATGCCGGCCAGGTCCTCGGCCAGGTCCATCAAGCGGCCGAGCGCCCAGTAAGGCATCGTAAGCTGCTCCAGCCGCTCATGGGCCTTCGCCCGCCACTCGGGATCCTGCTCTCGAATGCCGTTCAGCCGTTCTTCCAGAGTGTTCGCCACTTCAGTCTCCTCTCTTCAAATAGATCGGCAGTCCGCACACGACCAGGATGACCTCATCCGCGCCGGCGGCCATGACGGCATTGCAACGGCCGCTGAGATCGCGGAACCGGCGAGCCGACGCGTTCTCGGGGATGATTCCCCAGCCGACCTCGTTGGTTACGAAGAGGACCGTTCCCGCCAGCGGGGCGCAGGCGCGAAGCACCGCCTCGCACTGTTTCTGAATGGCGCTCTCCTCCATCGCGCGCCCGGCCTGCTCCGCGTGGTAGAGCAGATTGTTGACCCACAGCGTCAGACAGTCCACCAGCACGACGCGACACTCTCCGGTTCGCGCGAGCGCGCTCGCGAGGTCGTCGGTTTCTTCAATCGTCCGCCACCCGGCCTGCTCCCGGGCCTTCTGGTGCATCCGAATACGGGTCCGCATTTCGTCGTCGAGCGCCGGGCAGGTGGCGATGAAGACGCGCGGCCCGTCGAGACGCTGCGCGATCTCCAGCGCGTGCGCGCTCTTGCCGCTGCGGCTGCCGCCGGTCACCAGGATGATGTGCGACATGTCATTTCGGCTCCGGCGGCTCGACGCGGGTCATTTCCGAAAGGACGCCTTTCCCTTCGAACAGGCGCACGACCGTCAGCGAAGCGGTTGCGATCTCGAACGCGACGTACCGGCGCGGCTCGAGTCCGAGCAGGTGGCAGAGCATGACCTTGATGACCCCGCCATGCGTGACCGCGAGAACGGTCTCCGCTTGGTCGGCCGCGAGGCGGTCCGCCGCGCGCCGGACCCGGTCGAGAAAATCACGCAGACTTTCGCCGCCCGGAAACGCGAAATCCGGCGAGAACCGCGCCCATCGCTCGACCTCCGCGGCGCTGGAATCGCGGATCTCGCTGAACATCTTACCCTCCCATCGGCCGAAATCAATCTCGCGCAGGTCCGGATCCACTTCGGGAGCGCAGGCGGTCGCCGCGCGGAGGATCTCGGCCGTCTGTGCGGCGCGCTGGAGCGGGCTGCAGACGCATCTCCCGCACCTGCGCTTCGCGTGAAGCAACTGCGCCAGCGCCTCGACCTGCGCACGGCCGACGGCGTTCAACGGGGCGTCGGTGCGGCCGAGATATCGGCAGTCGCGCCCGGACCCGGTGATGCCGTGCCTGACCAAGTAGAGATAATCAGCCATTCATTCCGCCGGTGGAACAGGAATCTGCACGCACTGCACGGTATTCTTCTCGAGCCGGAAAGCTGAGTTGTCGTCGGCGCCGAACCATCCGAGCCAGTACGTCGAGTAGTCCGCCGACGCCTGCATCCCGGTTGAGAAAATGGTCACGGGCAGCGTCCGCGAATACAGGGGGCCTTCGCTGGTGACGTGCCCGTCGCACCAAATGACGTTGGCATTGCCGGTGTGCCGGAAATGCAGCGACGGATTGTCCGAGTGCGCGAGGTCCACGGTGTCGAGCGGATAGTTCGGATCGGGATGAAAGTCACCGTAGGGCGGCAGCGCCGGGTCCCAACGCCCGGCATTGGTAAAGTAGTTAGGCTCGGCGAAGGAGTACTCGATGAGCTTGCCGGAGTAGTTGCCGTCCGGCGCGGCCGCATCGGCGAAGAGGACCGTCTGGTCCGGCACGCGCACTTCGTGCCGGTTGGACCCGGACTCGACGGTGATCAGGTCGTCGAACGTGCTCGGCGCGCTCGCCACGTCGCTCGTATAGTAGATCGGCGTCCTGTATTCATGGCTGCCGATGTACAGGTGGTTCATGCCGTAGCCGCCGCAGCCGATCTCATAAGCGCCCGCGCCCAGCCACTTGCTGGCGAAAGTGGGGCACTGCTTGATTTGCGCTTCGGTGGTGCCGGCGTTGCCGGTAGTGCCGGTTGTGTTGACGACGGTGTTGACGTAAAGGTACGGAGCGAGCTTGCTCAGGCTCGGGTCGAAGGGCGTATAGATCGGGGCGCCTGTTGCCGGGTCAGTGCCGGTCTGTTGCCGGATGCCGTGCCAGCGTTCGAGGTTGGTCGTGTTGATGTCGCGGGCGGCGGCCAGGTAGTACTCATCGAAATGGTTGCAGTACATCTCCGTGGCCATGAAGAGCTGGCGCAGGTTGCTGTTGCACATGGCCTCGCGCCCGCGTTCGCGCGCGGCGGTGAGCGCGGGCAGGAGCAGCCCGGCCAGGATTCCGATAATGCCGATGACGACCAGCATCTCGAGCAGCGTGAACGCGCCTGCCCCAGACGCCGAACTGCACGACGACACCGCGCGACGAGGAAGACGTTGGCTCCTCACGTCCCTCTCCTTTCCATGGCGGACTCTCTTCCGGAGGCCGCGGACGGGGTTACTTCACGAGGCGGAGGTCGAGGGATGGAGCCAGCAGGATGGGACAACAATATGCCCCTCGTCGCAGGCGCGCAGGGGAGCAATCGGTGTGGCCGCCCAGCCGCATCTTCATCAGCCCAGCCTCGGAGCCTTCATGAAGCGCGCACAGGCAGGTCTTCTGGCTCTCGGATCACCCTACTTGCCGCGCCTTCCCGTCCGAGGACCGCCCCGAACAGTGGCCAAGAGCGCGCAGTGTATTGCGCGCGATGTGCGGCTTTCGTCCCCGATCACAGCGGCGGGACCGCGACGGAATTGCACCGTCTTCCCTTCACGCCCTCGCGGGCGCCTGTGAGCTTCGCAACAACTGACCGGATTATCGCACCGCCCCGCGAGCCTGTCAAGCTCTGCGTCCCCCTCAGTCTCGGACGCCTTGAAGCGGCGGGCGGACCGGTTTATAATGTAGCGTTTCGAGCAGGCGCCTTGCGATGACCTCATTATACGAGGAGCGCGTTCTATGCACATGGCTGATTTCAACGCCTGGATGCGAGAGAAGGCCGGGATTTTGCTCGTTGTCGTCTGCGTGATCATTATGGTGACCTGGCTCGTCCCGTGGAACTACCTGTTGGCCAGGTCTCCCGGCCCACAAGGGAAAATCTTCGGCAAGGTCGTGCCGGCGCAGAAGGTGGACGCGCTGGCCAGGACGCTCAGTTCGTTGAGCCAGCGCCAGATGGGCGTCGAGGCGGCTCGAGCGCAGGCCTGGCAGGAGCTTATCCTCGCGGAAGAGGCGAAGCGCTATGGGATCAACGCCGGCGACGATGAGGTCGCTGAATTCCTCAAGATGCACTTCCCCGCTGAGAGCGGCGTGGGCTACGATGCGAAGGGGTACGCGATGTTTCTCGAGCGGGTCGGCCTCCCCGAACAGGCATTCGAAAGCTCGCTGAAGATCCGGCTGACTGCCGTCAGCCTGGCGGAGACAGTGCTGATGTCGGTCACGCTCCCCGAAGACGAAGCCTGGCTCTGGTACGCCCGGGACAACGAGCGCGTCAGGACGGAATACATCGCCCTCCGCGCCGAGGCGCTCGCGCCGCTGGTCGTCGCGGACGACAAGTCGGTGCAGGAATTCTACGAGGAACACAAGAACACCCCGCCGGACCGCGATCCGAACGGCGTCGGCTACCTGGAACCGGAGCAGGTCAGCATCGAGTATCTGCTGTGTCCCGTCTCGCGGTACCTAGACACCGTCGTCGTCACGCAGCAGCAGGTGAAGGCCTATTACAACGCGCACATGGATCGGTACAGCGTGCGCGTCCCCTCCGAAGAGGTCAAGCCGGACGAGCCGCCCAAGTTCACGTTCAAGCCGCTGGCCGAGGTGTCCCCGCAGATCGAGGCCGACCTGCGCAAGGAAGAAGCCCTGCGCGCCGTGGACGAGGACATGAAGGATGTCAATGACGAAATCGCCACCCAGACTGAGGTGCCCTTCGGATCGGAAGAAGTCCGCGTCGCCGATTTCGCGGAAATCGCGAAGAAGTTCGATCTGATCCACCAGGTCACCCCGCTGTTCTCGGCCGACAAGTCGGCCACCATACTCCCGGGAGCGAGCGATCTCAGGTCCAAGGCCTTCGGCCAGCCGGCCGCGAACATCCGCCGGCCCAGCGTGACGCTCGCGGCGCGCGACGGCAAGTTCATCTTTCAGATCCTGAAGATCCAGGACCCGCGTCCCGCGCCGTTCGAGACCATTCGCAAGGAGGTCGAGAAGGACTATCGCATCGCGAAAGCATACGACCTGGCCCAGGAAATGGCCGATCAGGCGTTGAAGGATAACCCGCCGAGTCTGGACGCCGCCGCGGCGAAAATCGAGGCCGCGGTCGCCGAGCGGCTGAAGGCGCTTTCCTCCGCCAAGGAGGAAATCAAAAAGAACGTCACGGACTACGTGCAGCGCGGGAAGAGCGACTTCTTCACGCGTCCGAAGGAATACATGGGACTCCGCTTCGCGGCGAGGATCGGTCTGCCCGGCGACTACGACTATACCCATTTCGCCGACGAGGCGTTTGCGCTCAAAGACAACGAAGTGGGCAAGGCGCTGGAGCCGGACGGGGCGCGCGCCGTTTTCCTCCTGGAGCGGATCGCCGTGAAGCCCGCCGACCGCGCGGAGTTCGAGAAGAACATGGCGAGCGTCACCGAGAATCTTCTGACCCGCAAACGCGCCGCGGTTCAGCAGACCTGGTCCGCCGACGTGCGCCGTTCCGCGCAGCCGTCGAAAGAAGTGATGAACTACCTCAGCTCCCAGATGTAATCGCGCTGAACAACAGCGGGAAGTACAAGGCGCGGCGCAGGGCAGCCGTAGCCCCTCGTCCAATAGGATCTGGCGCAGCGAGGCACTTGCGTCCGGTGGCATGTGAAAACGTTCCACGGCCTCACATCCGCGATCGGCCCGTTCACGAAGGCCAAGGCGACCCTTGGCACTTTTGACGGCGTGCACCGCGGGCATCTCAGCGTGCTGCGGCGCCTGCTCGCCTGGGCGCACGAGACCGGCGGCGACGCCGTGGTCGTCACGTTCGACCGCCCGCCGCGTTCGGTACTGACGGGCAAGGCTCGCCTGCCGCGTGGCGCGTCCTGGGGACAGATCCTGTCGCTGGACCACCGCCTGATGCTCTTCGAACGGCTCGGCCTCGATGCGGCGGTCGTGCTGACGTTCGACCCGCCGCTCGCGGCGCTCGAACCAGAGGAATTCGTGAAGGACCTTCTCGTGGATCGGTTGAGAGCGGACGGCGTGCTGCTCGGGCACGATACGCGCTTCGGGCGTGATGGGCGCGGAGACTTCGAACTGGTGCGCCAACTGGCGGAGCAATTTCATTTTGAGGCCCGCTCCGTCCCCGTGGTGGAACTCGACGGCGCGCCGATCAGCAGTACGCGCCTGCGCGTGGCCATTCGCGCAGGCGACCTGCGCCTGGCCGAGCGCCTGCTGGGCCGCCGCGTGAGCGTCTTCGGCACGGTCGTCGCTGGGCTGGGCCGCGGCCGGCGGATCGGTTTCCCCACGATCAACCTCGACCTGCATCACGAGGTGCGGCCGCGGCAGGGCGTCTATGCCACGCGCTGCCTCATCGGCGGCTCGCTCCGGGATTCCGTGACGAACATAGGCCCGGCGCCGACGCTGCAGCCGACCGGCCCGGCGTATCTCTCCGAACGGGTCATCGTGGAAACGCACATCCTGGATTTCTCCGGCGACCTTTACGGGCAGGATATCGAGGTCCAGTTCGTGGATCGCATTCGCGCCGAGGAGGTTTTCCCGTCGGCGGGGGCGCTGGCCGCGGGCATCGCCGGCGACGTCCGCGAGGCGCGCCTGCGCCTGGCGAACGCCGCGCCCGTCGAGGAGGAGCCGTTCCCGTGAACGCGCCCCGCAAGGACAACTCTTCCGCCGCCGCGCCCGCCGAGCGCCTCCGGCAGATCATCATCCGCGGCGCGAAGGAACACAATCTCAAGAACCTCACCATCGCCATCCCGCGCGACAAGCTCGTCGTCTTCACCGGCCTGAGCGGCTCCGGGAAATCCTCCCTGGCGTTCGACACGATCTTCGCCGAGGGCCAGCGCCGGTACGTCGAGAGCCTCTCCGCCTACGCGCGGCAGTTCCTCGAGCAGATGCAGAAACCGGCCGTCGAGTCCATCGAGGGTCTGCCGCCGACGATAGCCATCGAGCAGCGCTCCGGTTCCGCCAGTCCGCGCTCGACCGTCGCCACGACGACGGAGATTTACGACTTCCTGCGGCTGCTCTACGCGCGCTGCGGCACGCCGTACTGTTATCAGTGCGGCCGGCCGATCGCCCAACAGTCCGCCGAGCAGATCGTGCGCTCGGTCCTCGAAGGCGCCGCCGGAAAGGGGGGCCGGATCATGCTCCTCGCCCCGTTGGTCCGTGGCCGCAAGGGCGAGCACGCCGATATCTTCCGCCGGATCAAGTCCGAGGGCTTCGTGCGCGTCCGCGTGGACGGCCTGGTCGTGGACCTCTCCGGCGTCTCCACGCTCTCGAAGAACAAGAAGCACGACATTGACGTGGTCGTGGACCGGCTCGCCCTGCAAGCCGGGATCGAATCGCGGCTGACCGATTCCGTCGAGACCGCCCTGAAACTCGCCGACGGCACGCTCGTCGTCAGCCGCGAGACCGACAAGGGCTGGTCCGACACGCTCTACAGCGAGCGCTACGCCTGCCCGCACTGCGGCATCAGCTACGAAGAACTCCAGCCGAACATGTTCTCGTTCAACAGCCCCTATGGCGCCTGCTCCACGTGCGACGGACTCGGCACGCGCCTGGAGTTCGACCCGGACCTCATCATCCCTGACAAGGACCTGAGCCTGCGCGAAGGCGCCGTGGACGTCTGGCGGCGCGGCGGCCGGCGGATGGCGATCTATTTCCATTACGTCCTCCAGGAGTTCTGCCGCGACTTCAACGTGGACCCGGAAAAGCCGTACCGCGACCTGTCGAAGGAGATCCGCGACACCCTCCTGAACGGCGCGCCCGAGCACGCCGCCAAAGAGTTCGAAGGCGTCATCCCGAATTGCACCCGCCGCTTCCACAAGACCACCAGCGAGTTCGTCAAGAGCCGCCTGCTCGAATACATGAGCGAGCTGCCCTGCCCGGCCTGCAACGGCGCGCGGCTCCGGCCCGAATCGCTGGCCGTCCGCGTCGGCGGAAAAGCCATCCACGAAGTCGCGCGCCTGTCCATCACCGAGGCGCTCGACTTCTTCAACTCCGCCGACCTCGGCGGCGAGAAGGCCCGCATCGCCGCGCAGATCCTCAAGGAAATCCGGCAGCGGCTGGCGTTCATGGTGGACGTCGGCATCGGATACCTGACGCTCGACCGCATGAGCTCCACGCTCGCCGGCGGCGAGGCGCAGCGCATCCGCCTCGCCACCCAGGTCGGCAGCGGGCTCGTCGGCGTCTGCTACGTCCTCGACGAGCCCACCATCGGCCTGCACCAGCGCGACAACCAGCGGCTGCTCAACACGCTCATCCGCCTCCGCGACATCGGCAATACCGTCATCATCGTCGAGCACGACGAAATGGCCATCCGCACCGCCGATGAGATCATTGACCTCGGACCCGGCGCCGGCGCGCACGGCGGCGAGATCGTCGCCCAGGGCGCGCTGGAAGACATCCTCGCCTCGCCCGCCTCGCTGACCGGCGCGTACCTTTCCGGCCGCCTGAGCATCGCCGTCCCCGAGCACCGCCGGACCCCCGACCTGAAGGAATCCGTCCAGGTCCGCGGCGCGCGGGAGAACAACCTCAAATCGCTCGACGCCGTGTTCCCGCTCGGCTGCTTCGTCTGCGTCACCGGCGTCAGCGGCTCCGGCAAAAGCACGCTCGTCACGCAAATTCTCTACCCCGCGCTGGCGCGCCGGCTCTACCGCGGCCGCCAGCGCCCCGGCCTGCACGACCGGATCATCGGGGCGAACCGCGTGGACAAGGTCATCCAGATTGACCAGTCGCCCATCGGCCGCACGCCGCGCTCCAACCCGGCGACGTACACCAAAGTCTTCGACTTCGTCCGGCAGGTCTTCGCCCTGACCAAGGAAGCCAAAATCCGCGGATACCATGCCGGCCGATTCTCCTTCAACGTCAAAGGCGGCCGCTGCGAGGCCTGCCAGGGGCAGGGCACCAAGATGATCGAGATGCACTTCCTGCCCGACGTGTTCGTGACCTGCGAGGAATGCAAAGGCCGCCGCTACAACCAGGAGACGCTCGAGATCCGGTTCAAGGGGCTGAACATCGCCGAAGTGCTCGACCTGCGCGTGGACGAGGCGCTCGAACTCTTCGCCAACTTCCCCGCGATCAAGCGCGTGGTCCAGACGCTGGCCGACGTCGGCCTCGGCTACGTCGCGCTCGGGCAGTCGAGCACCACGCTCTCCGGCGGCGAGGCGCAGCGCATCAAGCTCGCCGCCGAACTCGGCAAGCGGTCCACCGGCAGCACCCTCTATATCCTCGACGAGCCGACCACCGGTCTGCACTTCGCCGACATCAACCGGCTCCTCGACGTCCTCAACCGCCTGGTGGACATGGGCAACACCGTCGTGGTCATCGAGCACAACCTGGACGTGATCAAGACCGCCGACTACATCATAGACCTCGGCCCCGAAGGCGGCGCGGCCGGCGGCGAGATCGTCGCCACCGGCGCCCCCGAGCAGATCGCCGCCAACCCGCGCTCCTACACCGGCCAGTTCCTCAAGCAAGTCCTCAATCGCGAGCCGTCAAACGCGGCGGGCGGGTAAAGGCCGGAACGACTGAGGCCGAGGACGACGACGATGGGCTGCGGCTCCGCCGACAACAGCGAGGGCTAGGAATTCCGTCGCTTGCGGCGAGCGCCGGTTTAGTCCAAAGAAACGATCAACAGAGGCTCGACGACCGTCCACGAATCGTCCGGATTGACAACGATAATCAGGCGCCTTCCAACCGCTACAGCCTCGGGATGCGTAACGCTCAAGCGCCGCCCGTCAGCCAATAAGATTCCAAAAGGCTTAAACGGCTCCCGTCGCAGCGCCTCAAGAATACCTTGAAGATCCAAGAATCCCTCCGGGCAACGCGCCAATTTCACTACGAGACATTTCCACGAACTGCTGAAACGAGCATATCAGCGTCAATTCACCCCGTCAAGAACCGTCCAGCGCGTCGGGCAGGTACTCAGTAATCTGCATTCACCCGTTGCGACCTGTCAATTCCAACTGGCCGAAAAAAGCGCACTCAAACCGATCCAAAGCGCACTGAAGCGCACTCTGCCCGCTCCCAACCGCACTGAACCCGCTCAGAAACGCACTTAGCTTCAATGCGTCCTCCATGGCGAAAATCCCGTGCTATAATGGGCGGGAGAAGTTCAGAGTGCAGAGCTTGCCTGCCGAGGCGGGTGCAGAATGCAGAGTGATGATATGAGAAGTCGTAAGATGGCGACGGGGAAGATGACGACGCACAAACGGCGTTTGAAAAAACGAACCCAATTTATCGTAAGACACTGTGCCGTAGTGCTTTATGTAACAACGATCCCTTGCAATAATGCGTCAGAGGCATCTCGCCTATGCGAATGCGTCGCTTGTAGTGCCGGCGTCAGGATAGGATAGTGGACCGAGTTCTTCTTTCAAGGCGTGCGCTGCCGGCGGTAGATGAGGTAGTCGCAGACGCCGTCGCGGTCTTCCATGACCAGTTGCCAGCCGGGGATCGGGGCGATCTGGACCAAGCCTGCGGCCGCGTCGTCGCGGATGAAGTCGCCGAGGGGCGGCTTGAGGAAGTCCGCATATTCGGGCGCGGGGCGCGCCAGCAGGAGATATTCCGCTTCGACTTTATCCGCCCAGGCCATGAAGCCGGCGAAGTCCGGCGCCAGCGGCATGGCGACTCCGCGCGAAGGGGGCAGCAGCCAGAGGAACCGGAATCGCCAGCCGAGGTCCATCGTGTGGATGCAGACCGCGCCGGTGCGCGCTACGTTTTGGTCGTACCAGTCCATGAGCTTCGCGTAGTCCGGCTTCAGCGGCAGCGGCTCGCGCGGGCTGGCGGGCAGGCGTTTTCCGTTGCTGATGACCAGGCAGAGGATCAGCAGGGCGATGATCCCCGCGACGACGCGGCGAGGGACGGCCTCGCCCAATTCAGGCCGCGCCGCCCAACGCCGTTCCGCCAGCCGGCGCAGTAGCGGCGGCAACTCCGCAGCCGCGTACCATGCGAACACCGGCCCGAACGTCGCGGCGAAGCGCGAGGCGTAGGTGATGGCGGAAAACCAGGAGTAAAGCAGGAACCCCGCCAGGACGAACAGGATTGTGTACGACCGCGCCCACGAGTCCCGCTCGCGGAGCATCCCCCGGACGGTCAGCGCGAAGAGGACGGCGGAGCAGATGAGCATAAGCACCCAGAGCGCCTTCGGCGCTTCCTTGTCTATGGCGAAGACGCCGACGAATCGCGGCGCCTGCTCGGCCATGCCCTGGACCAGGCGCCTCGCCGCGCCAATCAGGCCGTGCCGCTGGAGATAGCCGCTCATCCCTTGCGAGGCGCGGTCCGGATTGATCTCGAGTCGCTGACTCCAACTGTCCAGCCACAGGCCTGGCGGGAGGTAGCGCGTCAGGGCGTTTTCGGAGCGCGGGGCGAGCGTGGTCTGCATGAGCAGCGGCGCCGCCGTGACGGCCATGCCCGCCGCGAACAGAACGCCCGCCATCCAGAAGCGGGCCGAGCTCAACAGGCGAAGGCGGTCGCGTGCGAATGCCAGCCGCCACGCGACCGCGCCGATCAATCCGGCCAGGAGCAGCAGGGCGGTTCCCTTGGCCATCCAGGCCAGCCCGAAGGCCGCGCCGGCCCAGAGCCACCGGCCCTTCGGCCGCCACAAGCCGGCGATCAGCAGCCAGGCCAGGAAAATGAGCGCGTAGATGACCGGGTCAATCGTGAAGACGCCGGCCTTTCCGAGCCAGTTCCGCGATAGCGCGATCATGGCGACCAGCCATGCGCCGCGATCCCATGACGCCCGTCGTCCGGTGACGAGGAAAAGGCCGATCAACGCCAGCGTCGTCAGCGCGCTCTTGAACAGCCGGGCCGGGCGGATGAAGGCGAGGTCGCGCGAAGCGAATGGAGAAGCGGCGACGGCCAGCAGGGGGTAGGTCCCTGTCTGCTGATAGCGCCCTTGAGAGCAGAGCCTGAGATACCCGTAAATTCCGCCGTGCTCGGCGATCCAGGCGGATGCAGAAAGATAGGCGCTTTCGTCGCCGGTGTCATCCGGCTCGCGCGAGCACTCATGGCAGTAACCCCAGACGCCCGTCAGGATGCAGAGGGCGAGGGTGAGGGCGATCAGGCGGGATGAGTTCATGCTTCCTCGCGAATTACGGACGAACGTCGAACGCCCAACATCCAACGCCCAAGGGCACGCTGGCGCGATTATCAATCATTGGAACTTGGACGTTGGATGTTGGATGTTGGGCGTTCATTCGTCCTTGTCGCCGCGATGGCCTCGGCCAGCGACACCTCGCCGGTGTAAAGCGCGCGGCCGATGATGGCGCCCTCGACCGGCAGGCGCGCGATCTGCCGCAGATGCTCGATGCTGCCGACGCCGCCGGAGGCGATCACCGGCAGCCGGATCATTTCGGCGAAGGCGCGCGTACTCTCGATGGCCGGGCCGGCCAGCGTCCCGTCCGCCGAGATGTCGGTGAAGATCACAGCGCGCAACGGGATGTCGCTCAGCAGGCGCGCGAGTTCGAGGGCGGTGACCTCGGATGTCTCCACCCAGCCGCGGACGGCCACATGGCCGCCGCGCGCGTCCACTCCGGCGGCGATGCGGCCGGGGAATTCCTCGCAGAGCTTCGCCAGCCACCCGGGCGATTCGAGCGCGCGCGTGCCGATGATCACGCGGTCCAGCCCCGCGTTCAGGTAGCGCAGCACCGTGTCGCGCGTGCGGATGCCGCCGCCGACCTCGGTCGGCAGGCCGCTCTCGCGCGCGATCTGGACGACCATGCCGAACTGCGCCGGCCCGGCCTCGAATGCGCCGTTAAGGTCCACGACGTGCAGATACTCCGCGCCCTCACTGCGCCAACGCAGCGCGACCTCGACCGGATCATTCGAGAACACGGTGGCTTGGGCCGCCTCGCCACGCACCAAGCGCACGACGCAGCCGTCTTTCAGGTCTATGGCAGGGATGATCAGCATGCGGCGGAGTTTACCAGCTTGCCGCGCAGGTTTCCAGTTATGGATTTTTGCGGAAGAAAAAAAGGCCAAAGCGGGTCGCCACGGATTTCACGGATGGCCGCGGATTAGAAAAGGAAAGGAAAGAGGAAAACAAACATCGCCCCCGTTTTCAGCTTATGCAGTTCGTGGGCGGTAATCCGTGGCCATCCGTGAAATCCGTGGCAAAAAATCCGGCGGCCCTTTCAGCCCTCGCGCCATCCCTGAGTCCGCGCCATGCGGTCCGCGAATTCCTCGAGGTCAATCATTCGCCGGCGAAGTTCGGCGGCGAGCCGGTCGAGCGTCGCGTTGTCCGCGTCGGGCGGGACCGAAAGCGGTTGGCCCCAGCAGGCATAGCCGCGGGAGAACGGTTTCGGGATGCGGAACCGGTCCCAACTCGGCAGTTCCCAGAAACTCGAAAGGCCGATGGCGAACGGGACGATCGGATAGCCGCTCTTCTGCGCCATGGCGAGAACACCCGGACTGATGGAATGCCTCGGACCGCGCGGGCCATCGGGCGTGATCGCCACCGGCTGGCCGCTGCGGGCGAACTCGATGAGCGCCTTGAGCCCGACCGCGCCGAGCCGTGAGGACGATCCGCGCAGCGGCGTGAAGCCGACCGACCGTGCAATGCGCGCGATGTATTCTCCGTCTTTCGACGCGCTGACAAGGATCCCGGCGCCGACCCGGCGGAAATGCCACAGCGCCGTAAGCTGGTGCGAATGCCAGAAGGCATAGATGCCGGCCGGCCGGGGGTTGCGCAACAGTCGAGTCCGCAGTTCGCCACCGTCCACGATCCGGATGGTTATGTAATAGGGGATGAGCACCCACTTGGCGATCGCGCCGGCGGCCCAATGCAGCGCCGTGACGCGGGTCGCGGATGCCGGCCTGAGACTGTCATCTCGGTTCGTCGTCACGCCCGCTCCCCGCGCGCTTCGACCGCCGCGAGGAAGCCGCACGCCTCGCAGATGGTGCTGTCGCTCTCGCAGTAATCGTGGAAGATCTGCATCAGGCCCTGCTGGCGGCGCATCGAGCGGACGACCTCTCCGGCGGCCGGGCCTCCCTGAAAAACTCGGCTCTTCATGTATCGCGTGATCGAGTTGTCCGAGAGCGGACGCAGCGAACAATAGACGTTGTGCAGGCGCTGCTCGACGCGCGCCCGGTCGCCGTCGCGCTGCAGGGCGAGGAGGAGCGGGACGACCACATTGACAATCAGCTCGGTCGTCCGCGTGGCGCCGATCAAGGCCGTCGGGCGCCGAAGCGTCTCGCGTCCGAAGCCGGTCCGGCGGAGCCAGTATTCCTGCCATTCGACAGGCTCATGGCTGTGAGCGGGATCGAACGGCTGCGGCTCTTCGAACACCGCGTGGAAGCGGCGGAGCGTCTGCGCGCACCGCCGCGCCTCGGCGCCGCCGGTCGGGATTTCCTCGATGGCGCGCAGCATCGCGCGGCAGAGCCCGGTATGAAGGCTGCCTGCAAGGAACGCTGCCATTCCGGCGATGCGGCGGACCGGGTGATTCGTGGGGCGCGTCCGGCGCAGACTCCAGGCCGTGCGATCGAGCATGCGGCCCGTTCGGCCATTCCCAGGGGCCCCCTGAGCAACGCCGATTGCACCGCCGTCGAAATCCGGCTGGGCGGCCTTCCATTTTGCGCGAAGCGACTTCAGGTAGCGAGCGGATTCCGGATCGGCGGGCGGCTCGGCTGCGTCCAGGAAACCGGCCGCGCCGAACAGCAGGGCCTGTACGGCGAGGAGTGTGTCGCGGAAATCGCCGTCCGCCGGGACGAGCTTGCGCAGGGTATGAAGCGGCACGGCGCGCGCGAGAAGCTTGAACGCGCGGCGGTTGGCGCTGTAGCCCATGACTTCCATGAGCGCCTCGTAGAGCGCGTCGTCGGGCGTGGATTTCGCGATCAATCCGGCGAACCGCTCAGCCTTGCGGAGCATCCGCTCGTCGCCGGCGATATCGAGAAATCGGCCGATCCATTGCGCGTCGCGTCCGCAAGCGCGGACGCTGCGGCAGCAGGCGCCCTCGCGTCCGCAGCCGACGCGCGGATAGGCGTCCGGGTCGAGCGATCCGAGGATCTCGCCGAGGTCCGAGCTGAGCCGGCTGGCGAGCGCAAGTTGCGGAATCCGCCGGCCGCGCTGCGCCACGGTCGCTTCGCCGAGATCGTTGTGCAACACGACGTGGAGCAGCACCCGGTCGTACATCGCGTCGTCGGCGTGCCCGTGACGGCCCCAGTCCGAGGCCGCGACGTGAATCTCCACGTCGCCGCGCACGCGAGGCTCGTCGCCGAACGCGAACTCCGCGTTGCGGAAATCCGGGCCCGCGCCTTCGTTCCAGTATCCGGGCGAAAACACCGCCAACCTGCGGCCGTCCTCGGTCGAGAGGTTCGCGCTGTCGAGAAACTGGTCGAACCACAGGCAGCGGACGATCTTCTCTCGGACCTCCGTCGGCTCGGCCTGCGCGCGCGGGGCCGGCTCGGCGACCGAACCGGCCCCGCCGGTCAGCCGCGCATAGAGACGCGAGAACTGTCCTTCCGTCGGCTGCGCTGCTTTCGCCATGCCGCGGCACTCCACCCGTTCGAGAAGCGCTCCTGTTGCCGCCCGGCATAGTTTGCGATAGCTTGGGGCGCTTTTCAAGTCCTGTTTCGAAAAGGACAGTTTTTCTCGGCGCAAACGGTTCGGTATAATGCGTGCTGGCGAGGGACGCGCTCCGAACCGCGACCGGCGGAAAGGAAAAATCCCCATGAGAATGCCGGGCGTGCCGTGGAACCGATACCGACACAGCACGCCCCCGCAACAGCGGTCAAGGACGAGGAAGGCCGTTCCGTGAGGAGGCGAATACGCCGGAGCGGAGGCCATTTCCGCGCGCCTTCGCCGTGCAGGAGACCGGATTGAAATTCTTGCGGATGGTGCCGCTGCTCCTGACCGGACTGCGGATCGTGATGGCGCCGGCATTCCTGATCGTGGACCGGAAGCAGTTCGGCGCGGAGTGGCTGCTGCTGCTCGTGTGGGCGGCAATGGCGACGGACTGGCTCGACGGCGCGGCGGCGCGGCGCTGGAACGCGGCCTCGACGGCGGGGAAATTACTCGACCCATTCGCCGACGCGCTGTTCTGCATGATCGTGTTCTACGTTTTCGCGCGGCCGCATACAAGTCAGGGTGGCGGGCAATTCGTCTTTCACATGCCGCTCTGGGGGCTGGGCATCCTGATCGCGCGGGAGGCGCTGGTGACGTTCGTCATGCGCCCGACGGCGTGGGCGTACGGCATCGTCGTGGCGGCGAACTGGATCGGAAAGGCCAAGACCGGCTTGCAGTTCACGCTGATGCTGCTGGTGCTGGTGCCGTGGGTGGCGGAGCACGAACACTTTCTCTGGCTGGTGCTGGCGACTGCGGCGTTCTACTCCGTGCTGCTCTTCAGCGTCGGCTCGGCGGTGAATTACACCGTGGAGGTTGTCGGCGCGATTTCACAAATCCGCCGTACGCGCCGTGAAGGACGGTAATCGCGCTCGTCCGCGTCGTCGCCGGTCGGCGGAAACGGCGGGTCGAGGACGACGGCGGGGACGGACGAAGAGAGATCCAATGGAGGGTTGCCGATGCCGATTCGCATAGGGCTGATCGGTGCGGGACGTGCCGGCCGCGCGCACCTGGAGAGTTTTTCGGCCTCCAATGCGGACGTGCAGGTCGTGGCCGTCTGCGACAATGACCGCGCGCGGGCGGAGGCGGCGGCGAAGCCGTTCGGCGCCGGTGTCCACCTTCATTACCGCACGCTGCTCGAGTCGGAGCGGCTCGACGCGCTGGCCGTCTGCCTGCCGCCGTTCGCCCGGGGCGAGCCGGAGAGCGCGGCTGCGCGCGCGGGCATTCACCTGCTGCTCGAGCCGCCCGTGGCGCTCAGCGTCGAGAGGGCGCGGCAGATTCAGAAGGAGATCGAGAAGTCCGGCGTCGTCGCATCCGTCGCGCACCCGTGGCGCTATCTTTCCGGGACCGACACCGCGCGCGAGTTGCTCAAGGACCGGCGCGTGGCACTCGTGCGCGGATGGCGGCTTGTCCCGGCGCCGGAGCCGGGCTGGCGCACGAAGCGGGAGTCGTGCGGCGGACAGTTGCTGCTCGAGGCGACGCACCTCCTCGATCTGGCGCGTTGCTTCGGCGGCGACGTCGCCTCGGTTTACGGCATACAGTTCCAGGGAATGGTCGCGGCGCGCGTGCCGAACTACGATATCGAGGACGTGTCGGTCGCCGCCATCCGGTTCCGCAGCGGCGCGGTCGGCGAGGTGATCGCGGCGGATGTGGCGCCGCGCGAGGAGACATTGCTTTCCATCATCGCCGGCGACCTGGAGATTCGGCTGACCGCTGAATCGCTGGAAACGATCGAGGCGGGCAGGCGCATTGTGGTTCGGCACGCCGAGCCGGGTCTGGCGGCATGCCAGCGGGCGTTCGTCGAAGCGGTGAAATCGGGCGATCCGAAGCTCGTGCGCTCGTCGTACGCGGACGCCGTGCAGAGCCTCGCGGTCGCCGTCGCTGCGAACGAGTCGGCGCAGACGGGGAAAGTGGTCAGCCTGTAGGCAGGGAGGAAGCATGAAGGATGAGTGATGAAATACTTCATCACGCGTCATTCATCACTCGCATTTCCTTTCGGAAGGCGCGCGCGGCGGCGGCCGGGTCTTCAGCGGCAACCAGCGCGGAGATAGCTGCGATGCCCGCGACGCCGATCTCCATCACCTGCGCGACGTTCTCCGGCGTAATGCCGCCGATGGCGAGGACCGGGATTTTTGCGCCGGAGACCAGGTCCTTCAGAGGGACGAGCCCGATCGGGCGCACCAGCCCTTCCTTCGACGGCGTGTGGAAAACCGGCCCGAGCAGCGCGTAGTTCGCGTGGGTCGCCTCCGCGGAATGAATCTGCGGCTCGTTGTGGCAGGAGATGCCGATCAGGAATTTCTCTCCGGCGAGTTTGCGGACGGCCGACGGGTTCAGCGACCGCCAGCCGAGGTGTACGCCGTCCGCGCCGGCGGCGAGCGCCACGTCGAGCCGCTGGTTGACGATCAGCGCCGCGCCCGCCTCGCGCGTGATCT
>Ga0181533_1000669_pt1 | contig 46076 bp, 30 predicted proteins | sample PEATcosm2014_Bin_45_FD_119772 | JGI IMG/M metagenome (GOLD analysis project Ga0181533, IMG submission 119772) | Peatland microbial communities from MTU Mesocosm Facility, Houghton, MI, USA - PEATcosm2014_Bin11_60_metaG | ecosystem: Environmental > Terrestrial > Soil > Wetlands > Peat | place... | reverse complement strand
GCCGCCCAAGGGCGGCGGGCGGAGGAGAGTAACTTGGCCAATTCCCGCTCAAAATGCGGTTTTTGGCGGATCTTGTAAGCCATTGCTCCCAAACGGGTTGTGATGTTGTTACTCAGAAGCCGGAGGTCGCAGCGGAGCTGCGACCCCCGGTCAGTTGGGGGGGGTATCCCGCGGCACCCCGGAGGGGTGCCAGAAAACGGGGCTGCCCCTCTGGCACCCCTCCGGGGTGCAGGCCATCCACGCCGTCGTTCCGGGGGTCTCGCCTGGCTTCGACCCCCGGCTGCCCTCTTTCATCCCTCCGGGATGAATGGCCTGACCGTAGCGAGCTTGGGATTTCGAGAAGGGATCGCGCACACGCCATCGCAGATCCGTGCAAGGAGCAGCCCCCGGGGGTCTCACGGCATACTATTTGCTTTCCGTTGGTTTATGGCTCCATCGCTCAGGAAGGGCAGATGCGGAAGCGCGGGTGGATTCACCCTCGCGGAAGTGTCGATCGCGGTCCTGGTCCTGGGGATGTTCACCGCCATCTGCATCGAGGGGATCGTCTGTGCGCAGGTGGCGTCCATGAAGGCGCGACAACAGAACATAGTAAACGATTTCCTCCTGCACTATGCCGAGAATATCAAGGCATTGCCGTTTCCGGGAACGGTGCCCGGCGCCAATGTCGTGGGCAGCGGCAGTTACATCAACCTGCTCTGGAATGGCGACCCGACGCACGACATCGGCGGAGGGAGTCTGACGACGCCTTCAATCTGCATCCCCCCCAGTGGCTCGACCAACCCTTTGACCACCGCCGATTACCTGGTTTTCCACCCCGACCTGCAGTGGCTCACCAACGCCAACCCTCAACTGCAGGTCACGCTCACGACGAACTGGGTTACCCTCTCTGGCGCACAGGTCAACCACGACATCCACATCAATGTGGCGGTTTCCTGGGATGCTCCGCTCGGATACGGCGGCCGGCTGCAATCCCAGCTCGACATCGTTCGCATGAAGAACCTATGACCCGCCGCCTCAAACCCCTCGGTCGAGGCGGTTTCACCCTTTCAGAAGTGATGGTCGCCATGAGCATCGGGCTCCTGGTTGGCGGCACTACCCTGCTCTTGCTGATCCAATCGGCCCAGACCAACGCCACGGTGTTCTCCGATGTGACCCTCGATGAGGCCGCCAATACGCTCCAAAGCAAAATCGTCAGCCACATCCGGGCCATGGGTGGCGGCGGAGGCGCCCAGGGGGCGGTGTACACCAACTTGCCAGGCGCCGTCGCGCCCCCGGGGCTGTGCTATTATCTCAGAGTGCCCTACCAGATGGCGGACGTTGGCAGTACGGCGTTGGCGCAAATCGGCTACGATCCTGCAAGCGGGACGATCACATACTGCACGAATTACACCTCACCCACCGGTCAGGAAATCCTGCTTTCGACCAATGCCAACGTCACCGTAACGGGCTTTGGTTTCTTCCCATCAATCAAAGGAAACGGAGACAACACGCTGGACCTTACTCTCGCCAACGTCGAGATCGAACTGGTCCATACGACCTTTTTCCCAATACCCAAGACCAACACCGTGTGGCGAACGTTCTCAGTCAGAATGAGGACTTTCCCATAAGGCTCAACGGCTGCGAACACTGCTTGCGATGCAACTCCCATCCATCAGACGCCAATCCTGCCGTGGCCATACGCTTCTGCTGGTTATGGTGATCGGCGGGGCCATGGCCATTACCATCGGCAGCATCTTCAGCCTCACCGGCGCCTCCCTGCGCCTGGCTTATGGCCGAAGCGACTGGCAGGCCGCCTTTTACAATGCCGAAAACGCGCTGCAATGGGGCGCCCAATTGATCGCTGACAAGGGGGGCAACATAAGTGGCTCCAACTTTTACTCGACGGCCAATGGCAGCCTGAATCTGCCGTACATGGCGAGCGCCACGGCCGCCGGCGGGCTAGTCGGCGCCTGGGTAAGCATTGTCACCAATCCCAAAGTGGGGCCCTCGGCCTATACCGTCACCGCCGAAGCTCAATATAACATGAAGATGTCCAAGGTTCAGGCCGTGGTGACGTATCTCCCCGCAAGTCCTGTCTTTGATTACGAATACTTCCTGAACAACTGGGGTTGGTGGTGGGGTGGCAGCATCACGGGCCAGGGGTCGCAACGAGCCAATTGGAATTTTGACTTCCAAGGAGGCCCGACGGTCAACGGCCTCCTCCTGGCCAGCGGGGATATCACCTCCTACGGCAACCCCGTCAACCTGACCAACAACCTGCCCTTCGCGGGTCTGGCGGCATCCGACGCGGTGGACATGGTTTTCAGCGACGTCCAACGCATAAGCCTTCCCAACCTCACGAGCTTCAACCTCTATGCGACCAACGCGCTCACCAATCAATACGGCGGAATCTGGGTGGGCACCAACCAGGTCGTTCCGGGAGTGTGGACTAACGCCGCCCAACCCGGTCTTTATCTCACCCAAAGCAATGGCGCGCCGATTATCGTCAGCAACACCGTCGTCATCCCCGGCGACGTGGTCATTCAAGGCAAGATCACTGGCCAGGGCACAATCTATGTCGGAGGCAACCTCTATGTCGCCGGCAATATCACCTATGCCAATGGCCCGGATTTCAGTGTCAACCCCGAGACCGAGGAGCCGACGGCGCGGGACCAATGGGTCCTGGCCAACACTGGGAAGGACCTCGTCGCATTCGCCGTGAGGGGTTCGGTGGTCGGCGGCGATGTCACCAGCGGCGACTGGAACTATTATTGTTACACTGGCATGGGCGGCAACTCCTGGGGCATGGAGTACTGTGGCGACGAGCGGACCCTTGGCGCCGACGGCATCCCGCATACGGCGGATGACAACATCCCCTACCAAGCGACCAACGGCTGGAGCAACGCCAGCCAATATGTTGATGCCCAGGGAATGACGACGGCGTTCGATGCGGACGGGGATGGTTTCATCCGAGGTCCTTACAACTACAACACCGATTTCAACATGACCAGCCTCAGGGCAAGCTTGATTTCCGGATACCCCGTCGACACAAACAAGGTGCCATTGCCCTATAGCCAGATGGCCTCCGCTAATATCGGCCTGGTCGAAGGCGTTTACTATTGCAACCATGGCTTCCCGATGCTCGTGGGCGCAAACCAATCGTCAATGACTTTCCACGGCACTGTGGTGTCGCGTGACGAGGCCATCGTTTCGTATGCCCCGATCTCGTTCGTCTATGACCCTCGTGTGAATAGCCGCTACTGCAACGATCCCAATCGGTACATCGATCTCAGTCTGCCGTATTCGCCGATTTCGTTAGGGGTTAACCAGTTCCAGGAGTTGCCGCCTGACCCCGCCCCGATCCTATGACCTTGCGCCCTTTCCCATCATCGAGAGTAGCCCCCCTCCTGCTAACCTGGGTTCTCCTGGGCTTGGGACTCGGGCTGGCTGTGAGTCCGGCCCGGGGCGCCACTTCCGTAACGCCCGAACTGCGGGGCGGTTCGGACCCGGAAAAGGCCCGCTTGACTCAAGAACGGGCCTGGCGGCTGCAGAAGGAGCAGGCCGCGGCGGCCCTGCGGGCGGACCGGCACCAGAAAGCCTTTCGGCACGCTGTCATGGCCAGAGTCAATGCCCGGGCCCAACAACGAGCCGCAGAAATCTCCCGGCAACTCGCACCCGCGGAGGCGCTCAGTCAGCGGGTGAGCGGGTCAAGGAAACCTCTGGTCATCGGGACCGCCGTTCTGCTGGCGGGGTTCCTCCTCCTCCGCTGGCAGCGCGGCAGCCCGCCCGGCTAGGAGCAAAAGGGCGAGTGCGATTTGATACCGCTTTCTCACGGCGACATGGATTGCCGGAACGTTCTGGACGCTTACTTGTTTGTTCTGTTGCTCAGGGCTGCGGCCACTCGGCTGTAAACAGACGTGAACCCATGGCCTGTGATAATTCGCCAGCCGTCCTGCGGCTCTGATTGGAAAAACGCCACACCTGCGAGAACCGGGTTTCCGTGGCCTACCGTGCTCAAGTTCTCATTGTGGTCAACTTCCATAGGGATGAGCCAAAAGCCGCCTCCGCTCATTCCCTGATAATTGCCAGGGAAGTCCCCTTGCCCAGAGGCGATTATGATTTCGATATAGTCAAAGTCCGCTGTGTTCCTTCTCGCGTGGAAGGCGCCTGCGCCGACAAAGTTCGTGAGCCTGGTCAATGGACCATCCTGGGGGTCCTCTGAAATCCGGCGATAGGCCTCATGAGGGCTCCCGGCAAAGGCCCAAGGTGAGCCGCTCAAGGGTGCATCGAAATAGGCTGTCTTCTGGGACTCCAGATAGCAGAATGACTTCAGGCTCTGAAGAATCCCAATTAGATGTAAGTCCCGGATGACAATGAGGGACAAATCGGGGCCGGTCTGAGGGTCTGGATTCTTGGAAGAGTCGCCCAGGAGGACGTGTTCTAGGTTTTCCGACCTGACCCAAAGGCTATGCGGATGTTCGGCGATGCAAAGCGCAAACACCGGAGACTTGAAGACTAGTGCAGCAACGTGATGAGCGGTTAAAATACCAGCGATTCCGCGTGCGTTGATGAACGTTCCTGAGCCAACCCTCCCATCCTCAAAGATAAGAATCGCGGTGTAATCCTTGATTACCTTGCTTGCGTTCGCAATATCAGGTCCCAGGTCGAAGCCAGGCGGGGCATGGATATAGTCTGCCATAGGGGTAAGGATGTGGTGACAGGTCTGTTAAATGGAAGTATGCGATATGGATTCGACAGATATTGCTCCCCAGCACCTCACAAGGTCTAGGCTCATTCACCCCCAGGAAGGCCTCCTGCATTTCTGAATCTACCTGCCAGCCGTTTTCTGGCTGCATCCGCCTTTTTATCGAGGTCGGCAATGAGTTGTCTTGCCAGGAATCTTACCTTCTCGCTATAAACCGTTTCGACCTCTCCGTTTTTCCTGAGCTTGGCCGCGACCTTGAGCCGGATCAGCTTTGCCCCCTCATCCAGGCTCATCCATTCGATATGCGCCCTCTCTAATGCAGACATGCTCTCCTGAAGCTCGGCAAGTCGCTGCTCGTATGCCTTTTGAACACGGACGAATTCGTCCTTGAGGTCTTCATCTGATTCTGCATTGAGGCTTTCCATACCAAGACATGCAACGAAAATTAGCCGTGTGGCCTTGGGTTTACTTTGTCCACTTGAAAGGCTTTCCGCTGTCTATAATACACAACTCCCCATCTTTAAGGTAGTTCGAGCCTATCTCTTTGCACACGACAGGGATATCCGAGGTGAGCCGATTAAGCACAGCAACAACAACATCATGTAGCCAGTTAGCGAAGTCAAGATCCATGAAATGAAGCTTGGCTACAGCGTAATCATAACCGCTCACGGGGACTTTCGTTGCAGGGTGGACCGAACCTGGAGCCAATAACCAGACCCTTGTGCCTTCGATGCTGCTATGCCCTAGGAACCTGTTTCTTAAAGCCCACATCCGTTCATGCCTCTCGTTCAACTCGGCATCAGGAAAGTCAGGGAAGGCCGGATATTCACATTTCAGCGAGCCGATGCCATCATTATTCGTGAACGGGCGACAATAGGCCAGGACCATCGAAACTAGGAAATGATACCTGTCCTCGTCACAATCGGTCGCCATGAACCGGCGAAACGCACTGGCAGAGTAGACCACATCCGTGCGGGCACTGATAAGTCTCAAAAGTCTCTTTTGCGAGGATACTGGAATTGGCGTGGGCATAGGGCCTAATCTTTTGATTGAGTCCAATGTTTTCGGACATATTGGCAATTGCTCGTCATACTGAAGCGCATCATAAATCGTTCCCTCTCACTTGCAAGCACAAATTATGCCCCCAGCGCAGCCTGCACCCATCCCTACCCGCCGGACTCCAAGGTCGTAGATATATTCGGTGAGGATCGTGCAGGCGGAATCGCGGCTGAGGTCCTGGCGGTTCGAGCGCACAACTATGGTGCAGTTGAGCCAGTTCGGCCTTTGGCGTTCGCCAGATGGCCCGCGGAAGGTCCTGATGGGGCGGCCGCAGTTCAGGTGGTCAATGGCGGCAAGTCTCCTCAGAAGGCATTCCCAGCGACGACAGGCCATCGCTTCTTGACGCCGGGGCCGTGCGGAGTATGCTGGCAGCCGGAATGAACACGAGACAAAAGCTGGCGGCGGCGACAATGAACCGGGACTTGAGGACGATTTGCATCTTGAGGCTCTTGTCTGTCCTGTTGCTGTTGACGCTGCCTGCCCTAGTGCGAGCGCAGTTCGCCTATACGACCAACAATGGGACTATCACCATCACGGGATACACTGGTTCCGGCGGCGCGGTGACCATTCCAGAGGCGACCAACGGCCTACCGGTCACCAGCATCGCAAACGGGGCCTTCAAGTATCGCACCGGCTTGACCAGCGTAAGTATACCCGATAGCGTCACGAGCATCGGCGACATGGCGTTCTATTTCTGCACCGGCCTGACCAACCTCACGATAGGCAACAGCGTCAGCAGTATAGGGGCCTGGGCGTTCGAGTCCTGCAACATGACCAGCATCACCATTCCCAGCGGCGTAACGAGCATCGGGATCGAGGCCTTCGGTTACTGCACCAACCTTACAAGCGTCACCATTCCCGACACCGTCACCAGCATCGGGGCATCGGGGTTCCAAGCATGCACCGCCCTAGCCAGCCTGGCCATCGGTAACGGGGTCTCCAGCATTGAAGACGATGTGTTCGCTTACTGCTACAGCCTCCTCAGCGTCACGATACCGAACAGCGTCATCAGCATCGGGGTCCAGGCCTTTTATTGTTGCTACAGCATGACCAACATCACGATACCGAACAGCGTCATCAGCATCGGGGATGATGCCTGCTGGTTGTGCACTAACCTGACAAGCCTCACGATAGGTAATGGCGTTACTAGCATCGGACAGGCAGCCTTCAATGCCTGCCTAGGGCTAACCAACGTCACGATAGGCGACAATGTCACCGGTATCGGAGATTGGGCGTTTGTATCGTGCTTTAGCCTCAAAAGTCTCATAATCCCCAATAGCGTCAACAGCATTGGAGATGATGCGTTTGCTCACTGTTACAGCCTGAGCAGCGTCACGATAGGTAATGGCGTTGCTAGCATCGGAGACTATGCATTCGAGGCTTGCAGCAACCTTACAGCAGTCTATTTCCAGGGTAACGCCACCAGCATTAGTTCTAATGTGTTCCTCGGCGACAATTATTTGGCTGTTTATTATTTGCCTGGCACAACTGGCTGGCCTCCATTCTTCTCCAACCGTCCAACTTCGTTGTGGCTACCCCAGGTGCAGACCAGCCATCCCATCTTTGGCGTTCAGACGAATCAATTCGGGTTCAACATCAACTGGGCCAGCGGCATGACCGTCGTGATAGAAGCCAGCACCAATCTCGCTAGCCTTACCTGGTATCCCCTAGAAACCCTCACCCTCGCCAGCGGCTCGCCCTATTTCAGCGACTTCGAGTGGACCAAATATCCAACCCGGTTTTATCGACTGAGATGGCCGTGAGGTGCAGGAATGGCAGTTGGTTTCGGGGTGTAAAGATCAACTGCGTGCGATTGTTGGCCATCCAGTTTACCCTGCGGACGAGCAGGACTCGTTTTCACATTTTTCTACTTGATGATCCTCAGCTAGCGCCGACTGCCATCTCGTAACCGTCGATTTGCAGGTGCTCGGAAACCCGAACACGCCTTCCCGTTGGTTTCCGCATCAACGATTGCCACCGACAAGGCTGCTTAGTTTGAAGAGCGGCAGGAACATGCAAATGACGATCCCGCCGATGACTACTCCCAGGAAGACAATGAGGATTGGCTCGATCATGGAAGTCAGGCCGGAAAGAGTGGTTTCGATTTCCTCATCCAGATGGTCCGCAACGCGCTCCATCATTTCGTCGATCCTGCCGGTTTGCTCGCCGGCAGACATCATGCGAATCATCATGTCTGGGAAGACGGGGTGTTTGGCCAAAGAATCCGAGATGCCCTCGCCACGTTCGATGTCTTCGGTGGCGGTATCGACGGCCTTCTGCATGACGACGTTGACGCAGACCTTCGAGGCAGTTTCCATGACACTGAGGATCGGCACGCCGCTGCGGAGGAGCGAGGAGAAGGTGCGGGAGAACCGGGCCAGGCAAATGGAATGGGCGATCTCGCCGAAGACGGGCAATTTGATGCGCCAGGAATCCCACAACGCGCGGCCGAATCTGGTTTTGATAAAGAAGAACCAGGCGTAAACTGTGCCGCCGATGGCGAACAGGATGGGGATAAGCCACGCTTGCACAAAATTGCTCACTATGAGCAGGAACCGCGTGGGCGCAGGCAATTTGCCCTTGAAACTGTCAAAAATGTCGCCGAAGATCGGCACCACCTTGACCAGCAGCAAGATGGTGATGGAAATGGCTACGACGCTCACCACGGTGGGATACATCAGGGCGGATTTGACCTTGTGCTGGAGCCGCGCGGCGTTTTCCATGTAGGTGGCAAGCCGTGACAGCACCTCCGGCAGCAGGCCCGCTTTTTCGCCCGCGACTATCATGCAGAGATACAGCTTGTCGAACACCTTGGGATGGTTTGCCAGCGCGTCGGACAAGCTGTCGCCCCTTTCGATGCGCGCGCAGATGTCCTTGATGACATCCCTCATCAGTTTACCTTTTGTCTGTTTGGCCAGCCCGTTGAGGCACGGGAGCATTGCCATGCCGGCATCCACCATGGTGGCGAATTGGCGGGTGAAAAGAACAAGGTCCTTCGTGGACACCCTCCCTCCCGCAGTCCGGCCTTTCTTGTCCAGTTTCTGCCTTATAGAAATCACAAGCAGATCGCGCTTCAGCAGGGCGCCAATGGCCTCCGCCTCCGTGACGGCCTTGAGCCTTCTTGAAACTTCCACGCCGGTCCTGAGTTCCAAGGCTACGTAATTGAATGTGGGCATTCTTATCCGAGGTCGGGTTGCATCGAGTGGTTTGACCGTCCGCCGTCGTGCTCCCCGCCGGCGGCTTTTCTCAATTTCTCCAGCCGGCCGCGTAGCACGAACGTGAGGGCCTTGACGGTGATTTCCATGAAAACAAACGGTTTCACCACATAATCGCTGCCACCGCACAGGGCGGATTGGGCGCGGAATCCCTCGTCGGAGCGGCTGGTGATGAAAACCACGGGAGTGGAGCGGTTGAGAGTGGTTTCGTGAATCTTCGAGCACACCGAGAAACCGTCCATTACCGGCATGCAAACGTCCAGAAACACCAGGTCGAACTCCTTTTCCACGGCAAGCCCCACCGCCGTCTCCCCACTGTCCGCGCCGACGGGCCTGGGGAAGGCCATTTGCATCGCGCCGGTGATTGCCCGGCGGGCCACTGGCTCGTCATCCACCACCAGGATGCGAACCGGGGGGTTGCCGGCCAGGTCGGGCCTCAACCCGGGCACGCACACATCCTGGAGCAAGTCCACCCCGGCCGCCGCCGTGCGCAGCGCGGAGGCGGTCGCCCTTTTGGAATCGTCCTTGAGTTTCTTAAGCAGCCCTTCCAGGGCGCAGCACAGCTCAAAGGCGGGCCGCAGTTCCGGCAGGTCTGCACTGCGCGACAGGAACTGGAGCTGCAAGTAGAGCCGCACCAGCGATTCCTTCCGCGCCGCCTCCTCCTCCAACCCGCCGATCACTGCGATCTGTGCCTTCATCTCTCGGACGGATGCCGTCATGTACCTCAGGAACGCCGGGGAAAACTCGCGGGGAGCATTCCGGGGAGGGGAGCCATTCCTCGTCGCAATTGCGTCCGCAAACACGGGCGGCGGCGGCAAGAGGATGGGGCTTGCGCCCGCCTGATCCGGGACGCGCTCCGGCCCTGGAAGCGCGTTCGCGGGCGCGGCGGGACCGTTTTCGGATACGGGGTCTGCCCGAAGCTCCGGCCAATGCACGGCGGGCGTGGAGGAGGCGGCCAGCCCGCCGGAGGCCTCGAGGATGCGGTTGCGCTCGCGCAGCCGGGCGCGCAAGACCAGGGTGAGGGCCTTGACCGTAAGGTCAAAGGTCAGAAATGGTTTGCCCAGCAGGTCATTGCCGCCTGTGGTGAGCGATTTGGCGCGCGTGTCAAAGTCCCTCAAGGCGGTAACGAACAACACCGGTGTGGAGCCGTTGCACGCGGTTTGGCGAATCTTGGTGCAAACTTCAAAACCGTCCATGCCCGGCATCATCACGTCCAGGAGGACGAGGTCGTAACTTTGCAGCCGGGCCAGGGCGAGCGCCGCCTCGCCGGTCTCCGCCAGGTCAGGCGGCTCGAAAGCTCGCTTTACCGCCGCGCATAACACGAGGCGGCTCACCGGGTCGTCGTCCACCGCAAGAATCCGTATGGCCGGATTGGCCGCCAGGTCGACGCGGACTCCGGGCGCGCATAATTCCCCTAAGAGTTCCAGGCTGTCCGCTATCGTTCGCTGCGTGGAATGTGTGATGTTGCTCACCCGGCCAGTGAGTTGCTTCAGGAGCCCCTCGATTGCGCTCGCCAGTTGCCAGGCCGGCCGCAATTCCGGCAGGCCCCCCTGCTGCTTCAGGTCGGTGATTCGGCCGCAGACCTCAACCAGCATGGCACGCTGGGCGGCCGGACTCCCCGTTCGACCGCTTTTTTCGATGAGTTTCTGCAACGCTCTCACCTGTTGCGGCGCCCAGGCAAAGAACCTCTCGAGCTGATCACAGCCGCCCAGGTTCCGTGGCTCTTCGCTTTCCGTGTGATCATCGACCGACCCTGTGGGGAGCCCCGAAGGCAAGGGTCCCGCCTTCAGGGGCTCAACGCGGGGCGCCGTCGCGGGCGGCCCGGCCCGAAACTCCGTGATAAACCTGGCAAAGTCTTCCTCCTCCGCGAGCTTTTCCCGCCGGCCAGCCGCCGAGAAACCGGCCAGCCTCGGCTCGCCTGGCAGGGAGTCAATGGCCGGCCTGGGCAGTTTTTTCAAAACCAGAATCCCGGCCAGGGCGATCGCCAAGGCGACCGTGACGTATTGGATGGCATGGGCGTGGTCAAGGCTTGCCTGGGCCTCAGGGGGCGCGGCTGGAGAGAGGGTCGCGGCCAGGGCGACCCCAGCCCAAGCACACGCGAACCCGCATAGGAGAAACTGGCGCCGCCTGCTATTCATACACTTTCTGATATTGAGTTTGCGCGTTGTCGATGACTCAGAGACTAAAGTCCGCTCAGCCTGTTTCCAGGCGATCCTGACAAATAATTCAGTCGCAGCTACTTGCGTGCCACCACCGCCAGAGGCAGGGACCCGGCGTAGAATCCGATAAAACCCAGGTAAAATGTTCCTGGCAGCAACCGTCCGCCGGACCGTTTTTTCCTGGGGAAAGGCGCCTGTCAACCAGAAGAGAGGTGGCGGATGGCTGTCCCAAAAGTGGACACCGAAGGGCGCGCAAGAAGGTGCCGGTCGCGTCTGACCGCGCGATCTGTGGCCGCATCAAGACGCTCGGCCCGCCGTATTCGCATCCTTCCGCAAGACCTGCCCAATGCTCAAGAGGAGTTGGTCATGGTCGATGGGCTTTTGGAAGAAGCCTACTGGCCCCTCGGTCGGGAAGCGCTGCTTGCATTGGTCGGGGTTTGCACTGCTGATAATGAAGATGGGAACCTGACCGCCGAGTCGGGAGATGCGAAGCCAGCGCATCAAGCCGAACCCATCCCAGTGGGCGGCCCCGCTGAGGCTGACATCCGGCGGAAAGCCCAGATCGAGAAGGATCAGGTCCGGCTTCACATCACGGACCGCTACCAGGGCCTCCGCCGGGCCGGTGGCCGTCGCGATATCATAGCCTGAGGCGTGCAACTTGCGGGACAGGGTGTGGAGGATCACCGCGTCGTCATCAATGATGAGAATCTTCTTTCCAAGACGGGGCGCCGGCGGGGGCTCTGGGGCCGGGGCTGGGGCTGGGCCTGGCGGAGGCGGCTTGGGCGCCCGAGGCAGTTTCGACAGGAGGAAGCTCAGCAGTCGGCTAAGCTTGCCCTTCGGTTTGGTCGCGTTCATTACTGTTCGGCATTCTGTGATCCTCAAACGCCCGACAATACTTTTTGCCCGTGACACAGTCTCTTTGGGCAAAAGCAGTTTCTGATCCTATTCCTCCCGGGTCTCTGCGAAAGAGGGTCCGCTCCGGCCGGCCTCACGTCCCTTTCCTCCTGCTGGGGCCGGCAGATGTCAGAAGCCGAGATTTGATGGTTTGGGTCACGACCTTGACGGCGAGCTCCATAGGGATGATGGGCTTGGCGAGCAGGTCTTGTCCGCCGCTGAGAGTGCCTTTGACCCGGTTTTCAAACTCACTGTGGGCAGTCACATAGATGATCGGGGTGTTTCGGCAGGCGGGCAGTTGCCGAGCGCGGCGGCAGAACTCGAAGCCGTCCATGCCTGGCATTTCCAGGTCCAGGAGGATCAGGTCGTAGTGTTTTTCGCTCAGCCAATCCAAGGTGGAGACGGGGTCGCCGGCGCCCTCCGCTTTGAAATGGGCATTGCGCAGGGCCGAGACGATGACATGTCTGGAGACCTGGTCGTTATCAAGCACCAGCACCAGGATCTCGCCCGGAGGCGGAGAGCCTGACGCGGCCTTTTGGTCGTGTTCCAAGAGGCTTCCGAAAAGATCGATCGCGTTGGCGATAGTGCTGAGCACGGAGGGCGTTATCCACGCGGGGGAGGTGACGAGTTTGAGCAGGAGGGCCTCGAGCACGCTGGCCATCCGGGTGAGGTGGTGGCATTCGGCTGCGCGGGCCGAGACGGCCAGGAGGTGGACTTTGCGGTAGAGACTCTCCAGCTCGAGTTTACGCTCGGCGTCGTCCCGGGCCTTGTGAAAGGCGCGGAAAAGGCCCCGCACGCTCGACAAGCTTGCAGCGCCCTTCTTGAGGAAGTCCTCGCGGAATTTCGCCGTGCTTTGAGTCTCGGTCTGGTCCTCCGAGGGGAGCGATTGCCGGGAGAAGGCGCCTGCTGGAGTCTGGGGGGATGAGGACCCGGGTAAGGGCGCGGGTGTTCCGGGGGGCTCGGTTTGGGTTCCCCTCTCTACAGGTTCGGCGGCAGGAGCGCATGAGAGTTCTGTGCCATCAGGGCTGGTTTGCTGGACGTTGAGGAGGCCCTTGAGGATGTCGGCCAATGCCGCCGGGGTGCAGCCGGCCTTAAGCAGCCCCTTGTCCGCACCGGCGGCCGCAGCCTCACGAGCCAGGTCGGTCATGTAGGCGTTGGAGAGGACTACCACGGGCAGTTTGGCCAGATTGGGCCGGGCACGAACGTATTTGAGCACGTCGATGCCCGAGAGTTTTGGCATCATCAAATCCAGCACCATGGCGTCCGGTTTGGCCTGTTGCAGAAGTTTGGCCGCAGCCAGACCGTCTTCCGCGCCCTCCACCTCGAAGCCCCGAAGCCGCAATCCGTCCCGATAGAGCCGCAACACGAGCGGGTCGTCATCCACAAATAAGATTCGTTTCATAGGCCTTCTTAAGCAGGGCCGCGCCTCCGAGCATTCTAGGGTGGCGTCCTCGGAATAGCCATACATTTGAGCGAGGGTCTTTCTGTTTTTGTCTTGTCGGTGGCCGCGGTTTGAGGCACTGGATAGGCGCACATGAAACAGAGCAAACTTTTGGGCAAGACACTGCGCGAGGCGCCCAAGGACGCGCAAACCGCCGCCCATTCCCTGATGCTGCGGGCCGGCTGCATTCAGCAACTCTCCGCCGGCGTTTATGTCTATATGCCGCTGCTTTACCGCACACTGAGCCGGCTCTCGCAAATCGTGCGCGAGGAGATGGAGGCCGCCGGCGCCGTCGAACTGCTCATGCCCGCCCTCCAGCCGCGCGAGTTGTGGGAGGAATCCGGGCGCTGGGAGCGCTACACCGCCCTGGACGGCATCATGTTCGCCTTCAAAGACCGGCGCGGGGCCACCGCCTGCCTGGGGCCGACCCACGAAGAGGTCATCACCGACATCCTCCGGCGCGAGATTAAGTCCTACAAGGACCTGCCCAAGTGCGCCTTTCAGATTCAAACCAAGTTCCGCGACGAAATCCGGCCGCGTTTCGGCCTGATGCGCGCCCGCGAGTTCATCATGAAAGACGCCTACAGCTTCGATGCGGACGAGGCGGGGCTGGAGGCCTCCTACGACGCCATGCGGCGGGCCTATCACGGGATTTGCGAGCGCATCGGGTTCCGCTACCGGGCGGTCGAGGCGGACCCCGGCGCCATCGGAGGCAGCGGCAGCCAGGAGTTCATGGTCCTGGCCGAGACCGGGGAGGACACGATCCTGTTCTGCGACCGCTGTGACTACGCGGCCAACCAGGACCGGGCCGAATCCCGCCTGCAGGAATTCCACCAGGACCCCGAACCCAGACCGATGGAGGCGGTCCTGGGCGAGGGCTTGATCGGCGTTGAAAAGCTGGCGCAGTTCCTCAATATCCCGGTGTGGAAGACCACCAAGACGCTGGTTTATCAGGCCGACGAGCGCGTCGTGGCGGTGGCCGTGCGCGGCGATTGCGAAGTCAACGAGGTCAAGGTGGCCAACTTTCTCGGCTGCAAGGTCCTCCGGCTGGCCTCGGCGCAAGCGATCAAGGAGTTGACCGGCGCGGAGGTCGGCTATGCGGGGCCGATCGGTCTGCCCGCCTCGGTGCGGGTCATTGCCGACCATTGCGCGGGCAACCGTGTCAACTTCGAGTGCGGCGCCAACCAAACCAACTACCATAACATCAACGTCAATTTCGGCCGGGACCTCCCGCTGCCGGAGTTTGGGGATTTCAAGCTGGCTAGGCAGGAAGAGGGCTGCCCGCGTTGCAGCGGGCGCCTGCAGGCCGCGCGCGGCATCGAGGTCGGCCACATTTTCAAGCTCGGCGCAAAGTATTCCGAGGCGATGAACTGCCGCTACCTGGACGCCCAGGGCAAGACGCACCCCGTTATCATGGGCTGCTACGGCATCGGTGTCTCGCGCATGGCGGCCGCCTGGGTCGAACAGAACCACGACGACAAAGGCATCATCTGGTCGCCTGCAATCGCCCCCTTCGACGTCCATTTGATCGGGCTGAACCTCGAGGACCCGGCCGTCTCGGCACAGGCAGAGCGGGCCTGCCGGCAACTCGAGCAGGGGGGCCTGACGGTGCTCTTCGATGACCGCCCGGCGCGAGCCGGCGAAAAATTCAGCGACGCCGACCTCATCGGCATCCCCGCCCGGCTCACGATAAGCAAGCGCACCATCGAGCAGGGCAAAGTCGAGTTCAAGCTGCGCCGCCAGCCCAAGGCAGAATTGTTGTCCCTCGACGAAGCCCAGGCGCGGATTCAGGCCGGCCGGAAGTGAGCGCGCGCGGCAATGCCGCGCGCGGAGGTGTGGAGGTTTTTAGTTGCGCTGAACGTCCTGTGCCGCAACCTTTGCCGGAGACGAGCGTAAGGAGTCTCTTTTTTGTGTTATGTTCTTCCCGTTCCTGGAACAGAGTAGGTGAAGGTCAAAGCAGCGCGTGTTTCCTTCCGGCAGGAGGAAAGGCGCGGCCGACGATGCGATGGAACGACAACAAGAGTTGATGGCTGAATTTGTGGCCGGCCGCCACAATCTCTTCGCATTTATCCAGGGGTGCATCCGCAACCCGCACGAGTCGGAGGACATTTTCCAAGAGGTGTGGGTCCGTTTCTCGCGCGCGCTGGCCGAGGGGGCCGAGATTCGGGACCAGGCCAAATGGTGCCGCGGCACGGCCCGCAACCTCATCCTGCACTATTGGCGCGACCGGCGGAAGGCCGCGGTGCCGGCGGACGAGGAATTGCTGGACCTGGCCGACTTGGCTTTCGCCGAACAGTCGGCCAACCAGGACTACTGGCGCGCTCGGCAGGAGGCCCTGACGGAGTGCATCCAGGAGTTGCCGGAGCGCGCCCAAAACCTGCTGCGGCTCAAATACGAGCACGGATTGCCCGCCAATGAAGTGGCCGGCCGGCTCCGGCAGACCAGCGCCGCCGTGCTGATGGCCCTCTCCCGCCTGCGCCGGGCGCTGCGGGATTGCGCGCAGAAGAAGCTCAAGCTGCAAGGCTTACAGCCATGAACAGTCTCGAGGAACTATTGGCCAAATTCGAGGCGAGCAATCTCTCCGCTGCCGAGATGGGAGAGTTGAAGCTTATGCTGGCAAGGCCCGAGGCCCGCGCCGAGCTGGTCGAGAATTGGCTGCTGGACGAGACGATTCACGACGCGCTTTGCTCGCAGCCCGCCGAGGCGCCGGCGCCAGCCCAGGCGCAGCTTTCGCCCGCGCAGCCGCAGCAGGCAACCCGGCCCGTCCGCGCGCGGCGCCGCCGTTTCCGCTGGCTGGTCTGGCATGAGGTGCGCTTTACGGCAGGCTGGTCGTTTGGGGCTGCGGCAGCCGCCTGCCTTGCCCTGGCGGGACTCCACTCTTATTTCCAGCGCGCGCCCGTGGGCGGCCTTACAGAGGTGCGCGCCGAGGTAACCGTCGAGCGCGGCGGGACGAGGCGCCCAGCCGTTTCGGGAGGGATGCTCTACCCGGGGGACGTGGTTCGCGTGCCGGCTGGGGGCGCGGCGACTGTGGCCTGGGCGGGCGAAGCGACCCGTCTGGACCTGGCCTCCGGGGCGGAGTTGCGGCTGTCCAACCCGATGTGGGGCAAACGGCTTTCGCTCGAAACCGGCGCCCTCGATGCCTCCGTCGCCTCACAACCCCGCTGGCGCCCCATGATTATCGCCACCCCTCAGGCGGAGGCCAAAGTCGTAGGCACGCAGTTCTCCCTCTCAGCCACGCTCGCCAGCACGCGCCTGGAGGTGCTCGAGGGCGTCGTTCGGCTGCGCAAAAACCTGCTGGCCTCGCCGCGCGACAACCGGGAAGTCCTCGTCCACACGGGCGAGGCCGCTACGGCGGCCCCGGACGTGAAGCTTGAAGCCCGGCCCATCACCGGCTCTCTGTCCAGCGATGCCTGGGCCGTGCCGCCCGGCACCGCCTTTGCCGAGGCGCCGGCGCGGGGCACATTGTTGAGCCAGCGGGACCCCTCCGCCGCGCCCGCCAACACGGTCGAACGGCTGCGCGGCTACCTGCTCGCTCCGGTCTCGGGCGACTACACTTTCTGGATCGCTTCTCCCAACGGCCAAACCCCGGCCGAGCTCTGGCTCAGCACAGATGAGGACCCCGCCCACCAGCGCCGCATCGCTTACCTGGGATCGCCGGCAACGGCCAGGCAGGGCGCGGCGGCGGCGCGGCAAAGCGGGCCCTCGCGCAGACGCGGCTCGGGCTCCGCCCTCCAGGCCGACGTGCAGAGATTCCCGAGCCAAAAGTCGGCCCCGCAGAGCCTGGTCCAGGGCCGCCGATATTACCTGGAGCTTTGGCATGAAGGCATCGGTCCCGAGAGGATAGCCCTGTGCTGGCGCCTGCCGGGCGAGCCGGCCGCGGCCCCGCCTCGGCTAGTCGATATCCAGGCCCTTCGACCCCTTGGAGATGCCGCGGGGTCGGAAGCAAGGACTGGAAGAAAGTGAGGTAGTCAGATGATACTCGATGTTACCCTGTTCCCCGCCGGCGGAATTGCCGGCCAGCAAGGCGCAGGCCCCGCTTGTGCTGTTCGGGCCAAGGCTCGACCGGCGCGCGGCGTCCGTCAGGACAAACAGCCTCAGCCCGCCTCCGCGGAGCCGGAGGACAGTTCGTCCAATGGTGGCACCCAAGATCGGCGCCCCGGCGGATTCTGGCGGCCAGTCGCGCCGGGCTTGGATGTCGAGGGCGACTTCGTCCTGCGGCTCTATCTGCGGGACATATCGGACCATTGGAGGGTTGCGCTGGCTGGAGGGCCGCCGGCGGCGCAACCGGGCGCGCTCGACGATTCAGGCCGGCAGCAGCTTGTGCTCGGCCACCTGCCTCGGGTCGTGCGCATCGCATTCGATTATCGGGGCCGCGGGCTGCCTCTTGGCGACCTGATCAGCGAGGGCAACATCGGTCTCATGCGGGCTGCCGAATTGTTCGACCCCCTCCGCAAAGCCACCTTCGCCTGCTACGCCAAACCGTGGATTCGCGTGCAGATGCAGCGCGCCCTCAGCTACCAGGCCTGGCCCGTCAGCCTGCCGGCGGATTTCTCCTGGCGCCGCGGCCGGGTGCAGGCCGCCCAGGAACGCCTGACCGCCAAACTCAACCGTGCGCCCCGGGATGCCGAACTGGCCGAGGAGTGCCGGCTGGACTTGCCCGCCGTGCAGCGCCTGCGCTCAACCCCGCCCCCCTCTTTCGTGCCGCTGGAAAGCCCCTGGCCCGGCAGCGAAACCGATTTGACCCTGGCCGAGGCCATCCCCGACGAGACCTCCCCGGCGCCGGACTGCGAGGCCACCCTCCACAGCGACCGCGAGCTTGTGGATCGCCTCATCACCGTGCTCTCCCCGGCCGAACAAAAAGTCATTCGCCTCCGGTTCGGCCTGGACGACGGCGACCATCGCACACTCGAGCAGGTCGGCAAATTGCTCGGTTATGGCCGCCAGGGCATCCACCGCCTTCAGTCCGCGGCCCTGGCAAAACTCCGCCGGCGCGCCCACTTCTTGCGGGCCGATCGAGATCGAGAGAGGTCCGAAGTCCGAAGTTCGGGGTGCGGAGTTTGAAGTTCGGAAATCGGAGCGCCGCCTCGTAGTTCGACACGACGTTCCCATCAGGCGGGCACAGGCATCCCTACATCGGCGCAGAGCTTGTTGGCGGCCTCGGGATTGGCCCATCGGACCAGGGCCAGAAAGGTGAGCAGTGTGGGATTGTCGGGCTTGGCGTGGAACATGCTTCTGAGGCTGTTGACCACTTTATGGTAGATGGGCGCATACTTTGCATGGGTCAACCGGCTCACATAAGTCTCAATCACCGGCAAGGCAATCGCATCGGTCCGTCCATCCGTGCAATAGGGGATCTGGCAGAAGATCCGGATCAGCCCGATGGAATCGGCCTCGATGAGCGCAAGCCAGCTCTGCCGGATTTCGTCGGCATCGTATTTGGCATTGAGCCGATCGCGGATGGCGGCGGCGATGGTCGTTGCGTCGCCGCGCCGCGCGACCAGTTCCTTGATCCTTGCCCACGCCCTCTGCCGCTCGTTTTCGAGCGGGTCTTCCTTTTGCGCCTCCGGCGGGACCAGTGCGACCCCGAGCTCGGCGGCAACGGCTTTGCCCAAGGCTTCCGCCTCTTCCTTGAGGATACGATCGCAGCCCATGATGAGCTTGAGGACCAGGCGCTGCATGTCCGGGTTCACCAGCCGCAAGAGGGCGGCCAGTGGCTTTGCCGGCGGCGCCTTTCGAGCCGGGAGCAAGTGCCGGATCAACTCGGCGACGACCTGGTCCAGCTCCGTGTCCGCAGCCTTGGCGGCCCGCAGCCGAAGGATGAATTTCAAGGTCTTGGCCAAGCCGCCGCCCTTGCCCACGTTGTTGATGATCATCAGCCGATGATCCGGGTTGACGACAAAGGCCAGGAGCGCCTCGGCCGAGACGATCAGTTTCTCATCCAGTCTGTCCTGGGAGCCGCTCATCGCCAACTGCTCGATGAGCCCCGGAAGGCGCTGGGCGAACAGCAGGTCCGGCGCCTCGGTGTCCGAGTGTTCGTAGTAGTGAAGCAACTCGATAAGGAATGACATCCGCTGGAAGGCATGCCTCTGGGCTCGGAGTTGGTCGGAGGCCGCTTTGCTGCGCTGCACCCGCCCATGCAACGCCAGCAGGTCCTGGCGCCTGGCGGCGGCCAAGCCCGTGTTTCTCTCCAGCAGCGCCTCGAAATCGTCCTTGAAGCCCAGCACGATCTCCTCCGGCTTCGGACGCGGATTCAGCTTGGGGTCGGTCGTCAGGTCGTTGAAAAAGACCAGGGCCTCTTGGCCGAATTCGCGCACGATGCGCTCCCGGGGCACGTAGCCCTTCACAAAACAACGATTGCCCCGCACTACCGGCGGTGAGAAGAACAGGTCGGGCTGCGTAAGCAGCGACTGCAACACCTCGCTCTCCAGCGGCGTGTCCAGCTTGATCAACTCTTCGACTGCCGGCTTCAAGGCGGCGGCAATGTCGCGCTTGTTTTGATCCAGGGTCTTGAGCACTTCCGGCTGGGGCAACAGGGCGGCCCCGGCGCTGTTGGCCAGACCGCCGCCAAACTGGCTGGCGTTGGTGTTGTGCTCGACCAGCTTGGAGACGATCACCCCCACATCGTTGAGCGGAAGTTTGCCCACCAGATTGGCCATGATCAAGACCAGATCGGTGTGGGACTTCTGCCAGTGGCCGAGGACACGTTCCAGCAGCAAGCGCAGTGACTTGTTCTCGTTCGCCACCGCGCTCACCTCGGCTTGCAGTTGCGCCACTTTTAGCGTCAACTCGCGCCACCCCGGTTGCGCCTCTTCCCCAGAAGCGGTTGGCGTCGCCCCGGTCTCTTTGTCGGTCATTTGTCGCTGCATTGACTCCCGCCCACGCTTACAGGGAAAAGTGTATCCGCCCGCCACGAACCGTCAAGACAAGAAAATGTGGCTATTTCGGGAACGCCGCACTAGGTTGGGGGTGGCACGCTGATGAACGCAATTCTAGCACTGGAAGACGGCTCCCTGTTCCACGGGGCGGGTTTTGGCGCGCGCGCCTCGGCCTGCGGCGAGGTTTGTTTCAACACCTCGATGACCGGGTATCAGGAAATCCTCACCGACCCGTCCTACAAGGCGCAGATTGTGACGATGACCTATCCGCTTATAGGCAACTATGGAGTGAACCGGCAAGACGTCGAGTCGTGGAAGCCGCATGTGGCGGGCTTTGTGATTCGGGAATTGTCGCCGGTGGTGAGCAACTGGCGGGCGGAGCATTCGCTGGCGGAGTATTTGGAGCAGAACGGCATTCCAGGCATCCAGGGCATCGACACTCGCGCGCTCACAAAGAGGCTTCGAGTGCGAGGCGCCTTGAATGGGTTCATCTCCACGGAAGGCGTCTCGGACGAGGAAGCGGTGCGCCAGGCTCGGGAGTGGCACGGCCTGGCGGGTGTGGATTACGTCCAGGCCGTCACCCACAAGGCGCCGTTCTTGTGGGACCAAGACGGCGAGCAAAGCGCGCGCTTCGGCCTGGTTCGCGGCGCCGGCAATGGCAACGGCCAGGCCGCCCGGGAACCGCTGCCGCCAGCCGACATTCCCGTCGTGGCCTACGATTACGGGATGAAATACAACATCCTGCGCCGGTTGCGGCAGCACGGGTTCAAAGTCCAGGTCGTGCCGGCCGCCACCCCGGCCGCAGAGGCCCTCAAATACAAGCCGGCCGGGGTTTTCCTCTCCAACGGTCCCGGAGACCCGGCCGCGCTCCGCTACGCCGTCGAGGCCGTCCATGACTTGATCCGGACTGGCATCCCGATCTTCGGCATTTGCCTCGGCCACCAGATCCTCGGCCAGGCCGTTGGCGGCAGGACCTTCAAGCTCAAGTTCGGCCACCGGGGCGCCAATCAACCTGTCAAAGACCTCGAATCGGGCCGTGTCGAGATTACCGCCCAGAACCACGGATTTGCCGTGGACCCGCGATCGCTGCCCGCGGAGGTGGCCGTGGACCGCATCAATCTCAACGACCAAACGGTCGAGGGAATGCGCCACAAGACCAAACCGGTATTCTGCGTCCAATACCACCCGGAGGCTTCCCCCGGACCGCACGATTCGACGCCGCTCTTTGGGCGGTTCCGCGCCCTGATCCGGGACCGGTGATGATGTTCTCGCCAGGGAATGGGGCCCGTTTGGGCGACCTTGTCACTGGCCTTTGCGTCAAGGGCCTCGGAGTTTTTTCTCGCCTTATTGCGTTTGCGGTTGACTTGGGCACGTCTGCGGCGATAATCCCGCCGTAGAGAGTGTCAGAAGTCCCGCCGCCTGTGGGCGGGCGGCCGGCAGGCGGGTCCCCTGGCCCGGCCTAATCGATTTGGGCGCTGCGTATAATTAAGTCATCATATATGGCGAAACTTGTCCTCCTGAGCGTGGGAATGACGGGCCGCACTCACCAACTGAAAGCGGAGAAAACCACTATCGGCCGCCTTGAGGACAACACCTTTCAAATCGCTGAACCCTCGGTCTCAAGCCATCACTGCGAGGTGCTCCTGCGGGGCAATGACATCGTCGTCCGCGACCTCAACTCGACCAATGGAACCTACCTCAGCGGCGAGAAGATTACCGAAGCCACGGTCAAGCCCGGCCAGATCCTGCGCCTGGGCCAGGTCGAAATGCGCCTGGAGACCGACGCCCCGCCCGCCGCGCCCAAAAAGCTGGATCAGACCATGGTGATGAAACGCGGGGTCAGCCTCAATGAGCTGGCCGAGAAGGGCGCGCGAGCCGGCGGCTTCGACACCGCCAGCAGCGGTTTTGCCAGGAAAAGCAACAGGGCCAACCGCATCTTCTGGGCGGCCGCAGGCGCCTTCGGCGTGATCCTCGTCGTCGTCATCCTCTATCTCATCCTCAACAACCGTTGAGAGTCGGCGCGCACGACAAGTTGTCTTCTATCCTGCGCTCTGCTCAGCAAGCCACCGGGCCGCCTGGGCAGCGGCGTAGGTGATGAGGATGTCGGCCCCCGCCCGGCGCAGGGCCAGCAGGCCCTCGAGCGTCACCGCCCTCTCATCAATCCAGCCGTTGGCTGCCGCCGCCTTGACCATCGAATACTCCGCGCTCACCGCGTAGGCCGCCGTGGGGTAGCCAAACTCGGTCTTCACCCGGTAGAGGATGTCCAGGTAAGCCAGGGCCGGTTTGACCATGACGATGTCGGCCCCTTCCTGGATGTCCATCGCCACCTCGCGCAGGGCCTCGGCGGCGTTGGCGGCGTCCATCTGGTAACTGCGGCGGTCCCCGAATTTTGGGGCCGATTCCGCCGCTTCCCGGAACGGGCCGTAAAAGGCGGAGGCAAACTTGGCGGCGTAGGAGAGGATGGGCGTGTTGACAAAGCCCAGTTGATCCAAGTGCGCGCGAATCGCCCGCACCCGGCCGTCCATCATGTCGCTGGGCGCCACCATGTCGGCCCCGGCCTCGACGTGGCTGGCGGCGGCGCGCGCCAGGAGTTTGAGGGTGGGGTCATTGAGGATTTCGGCCCCGGCCCGGCCCCGGCGCACGACCCCGCAATGGCCATGGGCCATGTATTCGCACAGGCATACGTCGGTGATGACGAGCAATTGCGGCAATTCCTTTTTTAGGAGCCGCACCGCCTGCTGGACAATTCCTTTGGGCGCGTAGGCGCCGGACGCCTTGGCGTCTTTGGCCTCTGGAATGCCGAACAGCAGCACCGCCAGGACCCCCGCCTGGTGGGCCTGGGCGGCCTCGCGCACCAGTTCGTCGGGTGAAAGCTGGAACACCCCGGGCATGGCGGCGATGGGCCGGCGCACTTTCCGGCCGCCTCGCACGAACAGGGGCAGCACCAACTGCCCCGCGTGCAAGCGCGTCTCCCTGGCCATCTGCCGCAGGATTGGCGATTGGCGCAGCCGCCGAGGGCGGTACTCCGGAAACCGTCCCACAAAACTCAAACTCATGCCAACAGTTTAGGCGCTGCCAACCGGCAAGCAAGCGTTGCGTGGCGTCGAGGCCCGGAGGCGCCTGGAGGACACAGCGTCGAGTTCTGTAAAGAGAACCGTGAAGACCCCGACAACGAAGACGTTCGGGCAGCGTACAGGGAAGCGACCGAAGAAATGGAAACATGGTGGGACGATCTCAGTGACGAGGATCGAGAGGGCTGGGAGCACAACATGACGAAAGACCCGGACTGACGATGCGATCCTGTTTTGCCTTGTTTCGCGTTGCTGGTGTTGGCTCTCGCCCCTCCGAAAGGCGCATCCGCGCTTGATTCCGATGGGTTTGGATGGCAGTATATTGGCCATGAGTTACAAGACGGTGGAAGTGGAATTGGAAAATGGCCGGGTGCATGCAGCCGGAGCGGAAACGCTGCCGGAAACGGCGCATGCGTTATTGATAATTCTCTCGCCGCAACCTGTAAAACCTGAAGCACCAACAAAGTCGCTTGGCCAAGCAATGCGCGAGTTGGAAGTCATGGGCCGGGGCGAATTCACGGACCTCTCCACCAACCCGCGACACATGGACGACTTCGGGAAATGAGTCAAACCATCATGGACAGCGGGCCGCTCGTCGGCTGGTTCTGCAAAAGGGACTCGCACCATGAGTGGGCCATGCGGGTTATTGGTGATCTGCCTGTCGGGGCCCTCGTTTGCGAGGCGGTCTTGGCCGAGGTTTGTCATCTTGTGGCGAAAGACGGCGTGCCAGCGGCCGCTGTATTGAAACTTGTCGAGCAAAACGACCTTGTTCTCCTCTCCCTGGTCGGTGAGGTATCCCCCATCCGTGCTCTGATGGAGCGCTATAAAGATGCTCCGATGGATTTTGCCGACGCCTGTGTGGTGCGGATGGCTGAACTGAATCCCGGAACCGTCGTCTGCACTACGGACGGCCACTTCCGTTTCTTTCGCAAATCGTCTGGCGAAATCATTGCCTTGCTGGCTCCGTTTGCAGGCTGATTTGCCCAAGCGATTCCCGAGAACCTTTAGCGAGCCGGTTTTCTATAGTCGCTTTCTGCACTGACGCCTGTTTTTCGGACAAAAAAATGGCGAGCCGGGGCCAAGCCTGAAGTTTCGCAAAACCCCTGCTGATGAACCTCCACCAAGGCGCCACTGTCATCGTATAGTTCTTGCCACAACCGGAGCGTATCTTCAAGCTTTGCGACTGGCCGCCAGATTCCCCAATTTTAATTGCGACGACCCTGCGCGGGGTATATACCCGGCCCATGCTCCGGTTCATCGCCACCACAGTTTTCGCCGGTTTTTTTGCCTCTTCCGCTTCGCGGGCCCAGGCGGCGGCGCCCGAGCTGATTTTGCATCACGGCAAGATCGTTACGGTGGACCGAGGCTTCTCGATTTGCGAAGCCATCGCCATCCGGGGCGAGCGCATCGTGCAGGCAGGGTCGAACGCCGAAGTCCTGGCCGGGAAAGGCCCGCAGACTCGGACGGTGGATTTGGCGGGCAAGATGGCGGCGCCGGGTTTGATCGATTGCCACACGCATCCGCTCGAGTCGAGCCTGGTCGAGTTCGATCACCCGATCCCGCAAATGGACTCGGTGCAGGACGTGCTCGACTATTTTGCCGCTCGGGCGAAAGTGGCGCCGGAGGGACAATGGCTGGTTCTGCGGCAGGTGTTCATTACCCGGCTGCGCGAGCAACGCTACCCGACTCGGGCCGAACTGGACGCCGTGGCGCCCGGGCATCCCGTGGTCTTCGCCACCGGGCCCGACGCGATGTTGAATACGCGGGCCCTCGAGGTCAACGGCATCGGCCGCAATTTCACAGTCCCGGGGGGCGGCCCCGGGCGGGTGGAAAAAGACCCGGAAACCGGGGAGCCGACGGGCTTGATTCGCACCTTCGCGCGATTTGTCAAAGTGCCGGGCGTTGGCCGGCAGCCGACCCCCGACGAGCAGGAGCGGTGCCTGGCCGAATTGTTCCGGGACTATAACTCCGTGGGTATCACCGCAGTCTGCGAGCGGGACGCCTATCCCGATCAGATTCCCGTCTATCAGGCCTACCGCCGGAGCGGCGGCGCCACCATGCGCGTCGCGCTGTCACACCACCTCGATTCGGAGGGCGGCATCGAGACCATTCGCGAGAACGTCCGCCGCATTGCCGGGCATCCGCTTTTCAAGAACAAAGACCTGATGCTGCGCATCATCGGCATCAAGACCTACCTGGACGGCGGCATGCTGACCGGCAGCGCCTATATGCGGCAGCCCTGGGGCGTTAGCGCCATGTACGGGATAACGGACCCCGCCTACCGGGGCGTCCGGTTCATTCCCCAAGAGCGCCTGCAGGACATGGTCCGCGCAGTAGCGGCAGCGGGTTTGCAGTTCACGGCCCACAGCGTCGGCGACGGCGCGGTGCAGGCGCTGCTGGACGCTTACGAGGAGGTCGGCAAGGAACTGCCTTTGCGCCGGACGCGGCCATGCGTGTCGCATTCCAATTTCATGAGCCGCGAGGCCATTGACCAGGCGGCGCGACTCGGGGTGATGCTGGACATTCAGCCCGCCTGGCTCTACCTGGATACGCGCACGCTGGTGAAGCAGTTTGGCTACGAGCGGCTGCGCTATTTTCAGCCGCTCCGCAGCATCTTCGAGGCAGGCGTCATCGCCGGGGGGGGCTCCGACCACATGCAGAAGCTGGGTTCGCTGCGCTCGAACAATCCTTACAACCCCTTCCTGGGAATGGCCGCCGCTATCACTCGCAAGGCGCGCTGGTACGAGGGCCGGCTCCATCCCGAGGAGGCCCTTTCGCGCGAACAGGCCCTCCGCTTTTATACCATCAATAGCGCCGCCGTCATGTTCCTGGACGATGACGCAGGCTCGCTCGAACCCGGCAAACTGGCGGACCTGATCGTCCTGGACCGGGACTTGTTGACCTGTCCGGAGGAGCGGGTTTTCGGGACACAGGTCTTGCAGACCTATTTCGGAGGCAAGCTCGTCTATGCCGCGCCGGTGAAGGCTGAGGCGCGCTAAGGGGTCCATTGCGCAAATGTCACGCCTGATGAGAGAGCGCAAGCAACCGTGAGATTTCCACTCTAGAGTCCCTTTTTGACCATAAACTTCTCCGGGACGCCTGCGGCGCGGTAGAGGGCGGCGGCGTCTTGGCAATCGGGAGCGGGGCCAACGAGCGTGGCGGGGCGCGGCGCCAGCAGCCCCAGGGCTTGAGGCACATCGCACACCCGCAGCACGCCGAGCAACTCCGGCGCCGAGCTGTCAGTATGGGTGGCTGGAAAGCGCGAGAGGGCTACCCCGCCAATGTCCGGCTCGAGCAGGGCCGCATAAATCGACCAGACCGCTGCCGCGCCTTCGCCCGCCAGAAAGACCGGGGTCTGCTCCTCGTGCAGCGTCCGGACGTAACGGGCGGCGGCGGCGAGGTCCCATACGCGGCCGCTATCGACGGTTCGTCCCAGCAGGAAGTGCGAGCGGGCCACGTAGTTGGGCGGGCTTTTTTGCGTCCAACGGCTGCCGCCGATCCCCCGGGGTTCGCAGACATAGACCGCATCGCGCTCACCGGCCAACGCCGCCAGCCATGCCGGCGGGGCGTCGGCGGCGCTCGAGGCCGTTGCCAGGAGCCAGGCGCGCTCGGCGCGCCCGCTCGGCAGGCGCGCCGCCCGCAATTGAATGCGGATGGGGCTTTCGGTCTCGAGGCGAACGATGCCCGCTGCGTTGGTTTCCACGGCCCGAGCCGGGGGAATTCTATCGGGGAAATGGTGAAACGAGAGTTGCCGCAGCCGGGCGAGCCGGTCGGTCTTCCAGGCCTCGAACTGTCCCGGTTTGGGCAGCTCCGGCTTGGCCATGGGCACGAATTCGCGGTCGGCCCGGGCATTGATGGCATCTGCGGGCAGATCGGAGTTCAGAGGGAACACCCGCAATTGGTCGGGTGGAATGGGATAAGACTCGTCAGGAGGGCGGGTGACGAGGTCCACTTCGCTGTCCAGGACGGGGTGCGGGTCGTTCTTGAGGTGGGTGTTCATGAACCGGAAGGCGGCCTGGCGGATGTCCCGCCTGTAGGCATGGCCGCCGATGCTGACGACGGCATCCACGGAATCGCCCGCGCCGAACAGGCTGTAGAGCCGCTCGAGCCGGTTGATGATTCGTTCATTGCCGTACATCGGGAAGATGTCATCGGCATCGCTGTTGACGAACAACAGCGGTCTTGGGGCGACGAGCCCGGGGATGAGCGCCCAAGGCCATTGGTAGGTGTTGTAGAGGAACATGCAGTCGCAATGGCCGTTGATGACGCGGCTGGGGACGTAGGCCAGCAGGTCGCTCAGGCCGCTGACCGGCACGGCCGCTTTGACCCTCTCGTCAGCCGCCGCTATCCAGAACGTGGCTGCTCCGCCCCCGCTAATCCCGGTCACACCGATGCGCTCCGGATCGACCTCCGGACGGCCCTGGAGGTAATCAATGCCGCGCACCCCGTTCCAGCATTCCACCCCGGCGGGGGTGTAGCCGCGCGAGAGCCACCACCAGCGGCCTTCCCGGTATGTGCCGTGATGGGTGGAGGCCAACTCCCCCAGCTCGAGCGAATCCAGCACCAGGCAAACATAGCCGTGGCGCCCAAACCAGATGCCGTGCGACTGGTAGGCCGTCTTGTTGCCGTTCCGCCCCATCGAGGAATGTCCGCACACATACAGAATCGCAGGCAGCCTTTCACCGGCGGGGCTTTTGGCCGGCCGATAAAGATTGCCCGTGACGTAAAGGCCCGGCCGGCTCTGGTAATGCACCATCTCGACCACGTAATCTCCACGGTCCAGGGTCCGGGTTACCGTCCCCCGGAGCGGCCCCTTCTCCGGCAGCGGCCAAAGCCCGAGCATATCGAAGTACTCCCGGCGCAAGCGCGGACGCTCCTGCATCCAGTCCTGGGGCGATTTGATCGCTCCGGGGAAACTGGCCTCGATCTTCTCCGCCTCCTGGCAGAGATAGGCTTGAATCATCGCGTCGCCCGGTTCGCCGCGGTCCGGCGGGTCAAAGGTCTGGCCTGAGCCTGAACCGGACAAGACGAGACACTGGGCCGTGAGCAGAAAGAGCGTGGCCGAGCCGGCCACTCGCTGGGAATTAAAGCGCCTCATATCGTTAGGAGAGCGCGGCCTCAGACCGCCTCTGCAATCGAGTTTCCTGGAAGGGGTTCATCGAGCATTGGGCATTGAGCATTGGCTATGTTGACCATTTTTCAATCCTCAATTTGGATTCAAGGACTATAGAATGCAACTGCGAGCGGATGGGAAGACCTCCAAACTCCCGGCTCGCTCGGGACTTGAGCCCTGTTGCAATAGAGTCCATCCTTTGATGCAAGCATGAATCGCATTCGCCTCTTGTCCGAGCAAGTGGCCAATCAGATCGCCGCCGGTGAGGTGATTGAGCGGCCGGCGAGTGTCGTAAAGGAACTGGTCGAGAACTCGCTCGATGCCCAGGCCGGACGCGTGACGGTCGAGGTCCAGGCGGGCGGGCGCAGCCTGGTGCGCGTGGCCGACGACGGCGCCGGCATGAGCCGCGATGATGCCCTGCTGTGCCTGGAGCGCCACGCCACCAGCAAAATCCGGCGCGCCGAAGACCTGGCCGCCATTGCCACAATGGGGTTTCGCGGCGAAGCGCTGCCCAGCATCGCCAGCGTGAGCCGCTTCACCCTGACCACCCGCGAACGCCAGAGCCAATCGCCCGAGGGCACCCAGGTCGTCATCAGCGGCGGCAAAATGCTCGAGGTCAAGGCGGCAGGCAGCGCGCCGGGCACCACGGTGGACGTGCGGCAACTCTTCTTCAACCTGCCGGCGCGCCGCAAATTCCTCCGCACCGAGCCCACGGAGTCCGCCCACATCCAGCATTACCTCGCCCTGGCGGCGCTGGCCTTTCCGGAGGTTGCCTTCACCTTTCAGAAGGACGGCCATTTAGTCTGGCAATTGCCGGCCATCCGGAGCGGCACCGACACTCCTGCGCGCCTGGCCGCCCTGCGCGAACGCCTGCGCTCCCTTTACGGCGGCGAACAATCGCTCCTGCCGGTGGATTTCTCGGCAGTGATTCGCTCGAACGAGCCGGCCGGAGAAGAGCCTGGCTCAGACCCCGGACCTCAGACCTCAAACCTCCGCCTGTGGGGTTTCATCGGCGCCCCCGGTGTCTCGCGTTTGACCCGCGAAGACCAACACCTCTTCGTCAACCGCCGCCCGGTGCAGAATCGCGGCCTGAATTTCGCGTTGTTGGAAGGCTATCACACGGCCCTGATGAAAGGGCGCTACCCGGCCTGCTGCCTGTTCCTGGAAATCGATCCGGCGGCCGTGGACGTGAACATTCACCCGGCCAAACGCGAAGTGAGATTCCACCAGGAAGGGGAGGTGCGTCGCCTGGTCGCCCAAGCAGTGCGCGAGACGTTGTTGCGTTTGGCCCACGGACCACGGACCACAGACCACGGACCACAGACCACAGACCACGGACCACGGACCACAGACCACGGACCGCAGACCACAGTCCACAGTCCGCAGTCCGCGGTCCGCAGTCCGCCGTCCTCCGTCCTCGGCCCTCGGTCCTCCGCCCTCGGTCCTCCGCCCTCGGTCCTCCGCCCTCCGTCCTCCGGTCTCAGTCCTGCGTCCACCACCCCTGCCCCTTCTTCTCAAGTGACGCCGGCGGCAGCCGTGCCGTTGTTGAACGTGCCGTTGCGCCTGCTCGGGGTGGTCGGCCGGCTCTACGTAGTCCTGGAGTCCGACCGCGGCCTGGTGCTGCTTGATCAGCACGCGGCGCACGAGCGGATTCTGTACGAACAGATGCTCAACCGGCTCGAGCGGAACGACCAGGCCCCCTCGCAACGGCTGCTGCTGCCGGAGACCGTCGAGCTGTCGGCGCGAGACGCGAGTTTTGTGCGCGAGCAGTTGCCGGTGCTGGGGCGCCTGGGCGTCGGGTTGAGCGAATTCGGTGAGCGGACGTTTCTGCTCGACGCGCTGCCGCCCTTTGTGAAGGCGGCCGACCCGCGCCGATTCGTGCTCGCGATGCTGGATGAACTCAAGGCCTCGGGACTGGAGGTGAACTCACTGCGGCTGGGCGAGCAAATGGTGGCCAAGACCGTGTGCCGTCACGCGGTCAAGGCCCGCGACCCGCTGGCCGGCCCTGAACTGGAGGCGCTGGTCGAGGACCTGCGGCACTGCGCCATGCCCTACACCTGCCCCCACGGCCGGCCGACGCTCATCGAAATGAACTTCCGCGAGCTCGAGAAGAAGTTCGGCCGGACTGCCTGATGCCTACTTAAGGTTCTTCACCTTCGCATCCAACTCTTCGAGCGCGAAGCCTTCGGCGGCGACGCGGTGCGATTTGTCGGCCAGGATAAGCCAAGGCAAGGCCGTGGCGCCCCAGGCATCGGAGGCCTTTTCGGCGGCATCCGAGGTCCGCCCTGGCGACCGCCCCGGTGCCTGTCAACAGGAAATGCACCGCAATACCGCAATCCGCACTGCTTTTTCTATCGCAATTCACCAGGATTTGTGGTTCAGATCGAGTGAACGATGCGCTGCAGGCATGCAACTGGGCTTTTGCTGGCGGTGCTGCTGTCGGCTCTCTGCCTGTCGTGGGTCGTGAGGCAGGCGGCGGCAACCAAGTCACGGCCTGCGTCTGCCCAACGGACTCGTCAGGGAAGGTTATCCAGTGGGATGGAGGCTGTGGTGTCGAGCGCGGCTGGAAAGGGCGCCTGCCGTCTCAGCAACACGGCCGAGCCGCTTGGCCGGTTGATGCGCAATCCAAAGGCCATCCTGCTGGAAAACGCCCTGCTCGACACCGCCCAGCCCGCCGAGCTGCCCATCCCCGCCTTCCTGCGCGCCCAGGGCGACCCCGGCGCATGGGTGGTCCAGGCCCGAAGGCCGCTGGATGACGCCTTTCGGGCGCTGCTCAAGCAGGCCGGGGCCAGCATCGTTTCCTACATTCCCAACAACGCCTACCTGGTGCGCGCCTCCCAGGGGGTGGCCCGGCAGTTGGAGGCGGCCCCGGCGACCCAGGCGGTGCTGGCCTTCGAGCCCTACTACAAGCTCAAGCCCTGGCTGTTGAAGGCGGCGCTCGAGCAGGCGCCTTTGCCGGTCAACAGCACGCTGCGGCTGTTGCTCTTTTCCGACGCCCGGGACCAGACGCTCAACCAATTGGGCCAATTGGGGATGGAGGTGCTGGGCGAGCAGCCCTCGCCTTTTGGGCCGATAATCGAGGCGCGCCCGCCCCCGGCCCAGCCGTGGGCGGGCCAGAGCGTAGTGCCGGACCTGGCGCAACTGGCCGGGGTGCAGGAGATGGAGTTGGGGCAGGAGCGGGTGCCGGCCAATGACTTGAGCCGGGCCACAACGGGGGTGGCGACCAACTCGGTCACCTCGAGTAACTACATGAGCTTGAGCGGCGCCAATGTGCTGGTGGCCATGGTCGACAGCGGGGTCGACGCCACGCACCCGGACCTGGCGGGCCGCGTTTTGGGGGATTCGATCAACAGCCTGGCGGACACGGCCGGGCACGGCACGCACGTGGCGGGCATCATCGCGGGCAGCGGCGCCCAGTCCACGACGGTGACCAACGCCCAGGGATCGGTGATGCCTGGGACCAACGGGCAGTTCCGGGGCAAGGCGCCCCGGGCGAGGCTCTATTCGATGACGGGTGGCTCGGACTATTATCTGCAGCAGAGCGCGGCCAGGACCAACGCGTTCATATCCAACAACAGTTGGACCTACGCGGACAACGACTATGACCTGGCGGCGGCCAGTTACGACGCGGCGGTGCGCGATGCCTTGCCCGACGTGCCGGGGTCGCAGCCGGTCCTGTTTGTCTTCGCTACCGGCGCCAACGGGATGGTCAACTCCTATGACGACGGCTCTGACGACAACGGCCAGGGCGGCTCTGCGGACACCATTCTATCTCCTGCAACAGCCAAAAACCTCATTACGGTCGGCGCCATCGAGCAATTGCGCAGTATTACCAATGATGTCTCGATATGCACGCTCGACCCCGGCGCGACCAATGGAGTGGATTGCACTACCAACCAGCCCTGGCTGCCCTCGACGGATTCCGGCGACCCCGAGGTCGGTTTCCAGGTGGCCAAATGCTCCGGGCGGGGCAATGTCGGCGTCTATGTCGAAGGCAATTACGGACGTTTCAAGCCGGATGTGGTGGCGCCCGGCACCTTTGTGGTTTCCACGCGTTCGGCGCAATGGGACCAGGCGGCCTATTACAATCCGACCAGCTATCTGTCGAGCGTCTTCAATGACGAGGTGGTGGACCCCGGCGGCACCAACCTGTGGCTCAACGCGGTCTTTATCCCCGCCGCCGCAGTCCAGGTCACGATCACTGTGGTTCCAGACGCCGGCTCGCCGGTGCCGTTTCCGAACCTGCCCATCTTCGTCCGGCAGGCCGATTTTCCGACGGCCACCAACTATGATTATGTAGGGACCAACCAGGTTTCGCTGCCGCCGGACCTTGCCCTCAACCCGGTCAACGCGAACTGGTACTTCGGGGTCGGCAACCCCACCACCCAGTCCGTCCAGTTCGACGTTCAGACGGTCATCACGGCCACCAATTTGAACGGCAACTTCTTCCAGGTCCTGAGCAACATGAACGATTCGCTGGGCGTCGGGCCGTATTACCGCTACGAGACTGGCACAAGCATGTCGGCCGCCGACGTGTCCGGGATGCTGGCGCTGATGCAGGAGTTTTTCCAGCAGCGGCTGGGGCGCACCAACAGCCCTGCCCTGATGAAGGCGCTCTTGATCAATGGCGCCCGCTCGCTGGGCGTTCCTTACGATTTCGGCACGACCAACGACCCGAACTTCCAGGGTTGGGGCCTGGTCAATCTGCCCACCACCATCCAGGGCGCCCTGACCAACCCGGGCGCCCCGGCCACCTCGATGCTGGTCTTTGACCAGAGTCCGGCCACGGCGCTGGCCACCGGCCAAAGCCTCACCCGCTCCTTTACCGTCTCGACCAACGCCCAGAACGCCGGCGTCTCGTTGCGCGCAACCCTGGTCTGGACCGACCCGCCGGGCAACCCGGTGGCCGGCGTCAAACTGGTCAACAACCTCAATCTCATTGTCACCAACCTGGACACCGGCGAAGTCTTCTTTGGCAACGACATCCCGGCGGGTAACACCGCCAACCAGGCCTGGGTCACCAACACGGTTCCGAACCTCGACGTGGTGAACAATGTCCAGAACGTCTATCTCGGCACTCCGCTGGGCACGAATTACTCCGTCACCGTCGTGGGCCAGCACGTCAATGTGAACGCGGTGAGCGCCAACCTCACCAACGTGGTCCAGGATTACGCCCTGGTTGTTTCGTGCGGCGACGGCCAGGTGACCAACGCCCTGGCCCTCACGCAGTCCGGGGCGATCGTCTCGGTCAATGTGCCCTACGTGACCCCCGTCGGCAACATGTTCACCAATGCTCCCCAGACCGCGGCCAGCGGCTTCGAGGGAGGCATCCTCCTCGGCCAGCACGTGGGCGCCAGCAGTCCCCTGGTCGGCGCCAATACCGTCTCCTACCCTGTCTTGGGCAATGCCGTCATTACCCTGGGCGTGAAAGACCAGTGGCACTTCTACATGGTGACCAATAGCGACGGCTACACCAACGCCGCTTTCATGACTTTCAACTCGCTGACCCTGGCCCTGCCGCGCATGGGGGTCACCAATACGTTCAACCCCACCAACGCCACAGAGCCCGGCGCGAACATCGACCTCTATGTCTCGACCGACGCGGCCCTCACCAACCTCGATACGGCGGCGGTTTCCAATGCCTGGAAATCCGTCGCGCTGGGCGGCGACCAGACGATTATGCTGACCAATGCCGCCACAGGCGTCTATTACGCCGGCGTCAAGTCCGAGGACCAGCTCGCCGCCGAATACGGTTTCATGGGCGTCTTCAGCCTCAACCCGTTCGCCGGCACAATGAACGGCAACCCCCTTCTCCAGGGATTCCCAGTCAACGCGCCCATCCCGGACTGCACAGCCACGCCCCCAGTCCCGGGCGTGGCGTTCGTCTTTGCCGTCAGCCCGACTCCCGTCCTCGTCCACCGGGTCGTCGTGTACAACACGATCACCCACCAGTTGGTGGGCGACCTCCTTGGCACTCTGACCCACAACGGCAGCTTTGTCGTCCTCAATAACCACGACACCAATCAGACCGTGATTAACTGGATGAACATTTACGACGACAGCGACGAGCACAATATCCGCGGGGCGCACCATACCGACGGCCCCGGCAGCCTGATGAATTTTGCCGGCAAACCCGCCTCCGGCCAGTGGGTCCTCAGCGAAGTGGACAATGCCTACACCCATGTTGGCACCAACAACTTGCTCCAGCTCTACATCGAGAAACAACTCGACCTGACGGCCGGCATCTATGTCAACCTCCTTCCAGGGGCCTGCGATAACGAATACGTGCAGGTCCCGGCCGACGCCACGGGCCTGATCGTCGCGGCGACCGTCGTATCCAACGTCGGCCCGGTCAATGTCTCGATGCAGCTTTGCCCACTGGCCTCGACCGCAAACGGCTGCAAGAGCACCGTCATCACCAACCAGCTCCCTACCTCGCTGTCCATCGGTCAATTCGACACCCCGCCCCTGAGTGCCGGCACCTACTACGTGCGGCTCTGCAACAACGGTGTGGGCGAGGTCACCCTCTTCGTCAAGGCCACCATCCAGAGGAACCGAGGCGCCGTCGCCGTTTCCGTTCCCGCCTCGACCGGCCCGGTCACCATCCAGGACGACTCCGTCACTTACGCCCACATCAATGTCACGAACCACATGATGATTTCCGACCTCGATGTCGGCCTCCTCATCAACGACCCCCGCATCTCCGGCCTGGCCATCACGCTCATCAGCCCCAACGGTGACCGCGTCCTCCTGTTCCAGAACCGCGGCGGGACCTCGACCAACGGCCTGGGCACGTTCGACCCCGGTTTCAGTTCAAGCGGCCTGCCCTCCTTTGCTTACACCAGCCTCGAGCCGTTCTGGACCAACAACTTCAACTCCGCCGCCGTCGGCCCCTACGGCGCGGGGTCCGTCTTCGATGGCTGGACCGTCATCACCAACGAAGTCAATGTCTTCCCCGACTACAGCGTCCCGTGGCTCACAAACAACTTCCTCATCCTCGGTGAGGGCGCGGTCTCAAACTCCCTGCCCACCACCAACTCGACCCAGTACGAGCTCAAATTCCGCGCAACTCACGCCCCCTACCTGGTGGGGATGGTGGGCTGGTGGCCGTTCGACGGGGATGCCCGCGACATCTTCGGCGGTCTCAACGGCCTGCTCTCTGGCGACGTCATCTTCACCAACGGCGAGGTCGGCCAGGCATTTTATGGCGACGGCATCGCCACCAAGGTCGTCGTGCCGGCCAGCCCGAGCCTGAACCTCCCGAGCAAATACGGCCTGAGCATTGAAGGCTGGATTAACCCTGCCAACGTCAGCAACGCGGCCCCGCTCGTCGAGTGGTGGGACCCGAGTCCCTGCAATCCGTCGCCGCTGGGCACCCAGTTCTGGCTCGGCGACCTCTCGACGAACGGCCTCAGCTCCGGCGCCCTCTCGGCTGCGCTGTGGGACACCAAATTCGGGACACATTACGTGTCCACTGGGCCGCAGGCCGTCACCAATGGCGGCTGGCAGCACGTGGCCTTGACCTACGATGCCTCGACCCTCCTGGCCAGTCTCTACGTCAATGGCCGGCTCGCCTCAGACACAAACCTGCCGGCCGGCACTGTGGTCCGCGCCAGGGGAGACGTATATCTCGGGTTCGACCCCGTAACCCCCGAGCCGGACTTCGTTGGTTTTGGCGGGCTGGAGCCGGTCGGCAGCGCCTCCATCAGCAGCAACGCACTGGAGCTCACGCCCGCGGTTGCAAACACGGCCGGCGCCGCCTGGTTCCCCCAAAAGCTCCTTGTCTCCCAGGGCTTCACCAGCACCTTCACTTTCCGATATACGGGCCAGGATGGGCCGGCGAATGACAGCAACCACGGCTTCTGCTTCGCCGTCCAGAACAGCGGGCCCAACCTCCCGAACCCTCCTTTTGACGTTCTTGATGGCACGAATTTGATGGAAGTGGGACTTACTTCCGGGATTGACGGCTCGGGAAATCGCATAGATGCGTGCTGGATTGATCTCCTGAACATGGCGTCTCAGAACTGGCAGTATATATCGGATCTCTTCGCCGAGTTCGATGGCGTAATTCAGTATGCTTCGCCCACGACACCCAACTTCTCCGATGGCAAGGTCCACCAGATGCAAGTCATATACTGTGGGGGCAGCCTGTCGGTCCTGATCGACAATTATCCCTTCTTCTCCACGGTGGAACTCCCGTTATTGCAGTTCACCAATGGCCCCACGACGCCCTACGGCATGGACACTAAAGGGTATGGCTGGGTCGGTTTCCGGGCCGGCAGCACCGGGACTTGGACGGGCGGCCTGGACATCCTGAGCTGGACCTTCAGCACCCACCCAGGCCTCTCTTACGCCGGGGGTCTGGACGAGTTCAGTCTCTATTCCCGCGCCCTCTCGCCCCAGGAAGTCAAGGCGATCTACAATACCGGCCCCAATGGCAAATACGGCACCAATGCCTTGACCTGTCCGGTTGCGATGCAGGTCTCCCTGGGCACCGGTCCGGGCCAGGCCACCTCGACCACCTACACCTTCACCAACGGCCTGGCCTGGGCGACCAACGGCCTGGCCTGGGAAACCAACACCATTGAGTTCAACAATATTCTCCAGTTCGCCTCGACCAATGGAGCGGCCACCAATTTCGCCTCGATCCTCCTTACCCCGCTCGACCCGAATGTCACGGTGGACGACTTTGTCCTGTCCTCCGTCACGACCAACTACCAGAACCAGAACGGGCTGATGTACTTCACCGACAACACCAACCTGGCCGTCACGCCCATCAAGTTTGCCCCCGCGCCCTACGTCCTGTCCAATGGCCCGCCGACCCTCGTCTTCTCGAACGGTTTCCCACTCTCGACCGGGGCGGTCTTTGCCACCGGCAGCACCATTCCCGCCACCACGAACAGCCCGGCCATCGGCATCCGCGACTGGACCGTCGTTCAGGGCCCGGTCACGGTGGTCAGCAATGCCCTGGTGGATGCCATGAGCACGAACTTCCTGGCCCTGGCCACCGGTACGATACAGACTACCTTGCCGACCATCCCCGGGCAGCGTTACCAGCTTAACTACACGTTCCGCGGCCCCGGGGCCGTGAGTTGGTGGAACGGCGCCGTCAACCCGCTGGACGGGCGCCTGCAGGACCTGCTTGGCGGCAACGACGGGGCCCTCATCAACGGCGCCATCAGTGTTCCCGCCCCCGAGAGCTTCGTCGGCAACCAGGGCTGGTTCCTTCCGGGCATGCTCACCAACGGCGTCGATGGCGATCCTTACTTTGGCGGCAACATCCAACTGGGCGACCCCGAAAACCTCCGCCTGACCAACAGCTTCACTATCGAAGGCTGGATCAACCCGCTCAACCAGACCAACAAATACGTCAACACCTTCCTTCCCCCCAATGAGGGTCTCCCCGCTGAGTCCTACGAGTCCTTCGTCGAGCAGGTCCTGTTCCGGGGCGATTCCCGGGATTGCGCGCAGCCTTACTACCTCGGCCTCAGGCTCGCCACCGGCGTGGGAACAACCCCGGAACAATACGACTTGGTATTTCATATCGAGGAGGGCCTCGACGGCGATTGCGGGGTCGTCCTCGAGACCGCCGACCACCCGATTGCCACCGGCAACTGGCTCCACGTTGCCGCGGTCTTCGAGAGCAACTATCAATGGGCTGAAAAACCCTCCTGGCCCACCAATATGCTCCGCCTCTACATCAACGGCGTCCTCTACACCAACGTCTTGCTGGTGAATTCCTCTGGCCAAATCATCCACACTTCCTACACCGGTGAGTTTCCATTCCGCGACCTGGACCCGGCCTACAGCCCTGGCGTGGCCATCGGCAATGCCAGCCGGGCCAACCAGTCCCAGCCGTACTACGGTTTCATGGATGAACTCTCGGTCTATGGCCGCGCCCTCACCGACCCGGAAATCAACGCCATCTACACCGCTGGCAGCGCCGGCAAGGCCGACTTTACCGTCGCTCCCGCCCAGAGCCTGGCCAAGCTCAGCGTCTCGCTCGACGGCGTGCAGATGGACGTCGCCAATGGCGACAACGGCCAGTGGGACACCGACAGCTTCCTGTTCACCGCCCAGCAGACCAACAGCGTACTCACATTGCAGGGCCTGCTGCCCGGCACCCTCCTGGACGGCGTGAGCCTGACCGCGGTCCCCTCCCAATTATACTATCAGCCTGAGAATTCCCTGGACCCGCTCCTGGGCACGGATGCCTTTGGCGCCTGGACACTCGAAATCCAGGACACCGACTACGGAGCGGGCGCGGCCACCAACCTGGCGCAACTGGTCACCTGGCGGCTCGACTTCCAACTCCTGCCAAGCAACCCGCCTCCCGTCATCGAACTGTCCCACGGCATTCCCTACACCAATACGCTGGTCGGCTTGGGCGCCCAGAACTTTATCGTCCAGGTCCCTCTCTGGGCCACCAATGCCACCAATGTTCTGCTCTCAGCGCTGGACCTCGCCGGAAATCCGCAGCCGATGGGCGTGCTCTATGACGCCAACACTTTCCCCACGACCACCGCCAACGCCCTGCTTTGGCCTCCCGCCGATGCGCCCCAGGCCAAGACCCTCTCGACCAACGCTGCCAGCCAGCCGCTCCTCCTGCTCGGCAAACCTTACTACCTGACGGTCACCAATCCCAACCCAACGGCCGTAGAGTTCGCCATCGGCGTCTGGTTTAACATCCTGACCCTCACGAATTGCCAGACCCTCGCCGACGCTGTCGTCGGCCCCGCCGGCATCCCCACGTACTTTCAGTTCGACGTGCCCACCAACGGCGCTCCTCCCGGCCTGCCGCAGAACGTTGCTTTCTGGCTCGGCAACGATACCACCAACCTCACCGTGGTCCTGAGCCAGCACCTGCCACTGCCCGACCTTGACCAGCACGATTACATCAGCCGGCAACCCGGCCCCAACGCGGAAATCGTGATGGTCGTGGACAGTGCCGTCCCCAGCCTCGGCCCGTCGGTCATTGGCACCAACTCGACACCTTGGCCCATCCAAACCAATCGCTGGTACGTCGGCGTGTTCAACGTTGCCCAAACCAACATCTCCTTTGCGGTCGAGGCCTGCTATTCGACCAACTTCCCGGACGTCGTCTGGCTGACCAACGGCGTCCCCTTTGCGGCCAACTTTGACATATTTGTCTCCAACCCATACACGGCCCCGCCCGGGGCGCCGCGCACCATGTTCTTCGGGTTCCAAATCACCAACGCCGTCGATGGGGTGCTCTTCGAGCTTTACAACCTGTCGGGGAATGCCGACCTTGTCCTTCAGCGAGATGCCCTCCCGACCATGGCCCCTTACTTCGCCGGGAGCTTCCAGCTTGGGACCATGCCAGAACAGATCGTCGTCCGCACCAGCGCCGATGTGCCTGACCTCCGCGGCTATTGGTACCTGGGTGTGTATAACAACGACTTTTACGAGGATGTCGGTTACACGATCCGCGCCATCCTGCCGGAGGGCGGCGTGCTCGTCAGCGCCCTGCCTACCGTGGTTACAAACCAGCCTTACGGCTCCAGCTACCTGCTCTCGTGGTACTCGATTGTCGGCAACTGGTACACGGTGAGCTGGACCGACAAGGTTTCGATCACCAACGTGCTCGCCAACTTGCTGGCCACGACGCCCGTGACGACCTGGCTGGTCCCGCCCTCCGCCGTGCACACGAACGGCCTCTACACCGCCACTCCCGTCCCAGGGCCGAGCCAGACCACTCCGACCCTGACGATCCAACTGTGGACCAGCCACACCGTGCGCATCTCCTGGCCCACGAATTTCCAGGGCTTTACCCTCCAATACTCCCTCAGCATCACTGCGCCCGTCTGGGTCAACCTGAGCCCCCCCGCCCCAGTGTTGATCGAAGGCCCCGATTATGTCTTCTATGATAGCGTGGCCACCAAGCCGAAGTACTACCGGCTCATCCAGCAGTAGAAAGCAGGGAGCTTCTTATACATGGCGACATCACGGAGTGACGCGCCCTGCGCTGCTCCTTACACGGATCTGCGATGGCGTGTGCGCGACCCCTTCTCGAAATCCCAAGCTCGCTATGGTCGGGCCATTCATCCCGGAGGGATGAAAGAGGGTAGCCGGGGGTCGAAGCCAGGCGAGACCCCCGGAACGACGGCGTGGATGGCCTGCACCCCGGAGGGGTGCCAGAGGGGCAGCCCAGTTTTCTGGCACCCCTCCGGGGAGCCGCGGGATACCCCCCCCAACTGACCGGGGGTCGCAGCGGAGCTGCGACCCCCGGCTTCCATCTGGCAGCCCTCCGGGTTGCAAAAAGCGGCCCAGACCCGCTTGGTATCGGTCAGGCCACAGGTTGGGGTCGAATCACCTTGGGCCCCCGAAGATCCGTGTAAGGAGCAGGCCCTGCGAAGTCCTCTGTAATGCGAGGTTTTTTTTCATCGCCAAGGCCGTCTCGTTATGTATGCTTCACGGGCAATGAAGACAGTCTTGGCTCTGTTCGTTATCCTGGGATGCCTCGGTTTCGCCCGCGCGCAGTCCTCCAATTCCATCCCGCTCTGGGCGGATGGAGCGCCCGGCGCCCTGGGCAAGACACCCAAAGATATCCCGACGCTCACCCCCTGCCTGGCTGACCCCGAAAAGGCCACCGGGGCAGCCATGGTTATTTGCCCCGGCGGCGGCTACGGCGGTTATGCCAGCCACGAGGGCGAGGACTACGCACGATGGCTCAATGAAATGGGGATCGCGGGGTTTGTCTTGCATTATCGCCTTGGCCCCTCGGGTTACCATCATCCGGCCATGTTGCAGGATGCCGCCCGCGCCGTGCGCACCGTGCGCGCCCGCGCCCGCGAATGGAAGCTCGATCCGGCCCATGTGGGCATCATTGGCTCCTCCGCCGGCGGCCACCTCGCCTCGACACTCCTGACCCATTTCGACCCAGGCAAACCTGGCGCAGAGGACATTGTCGAGCGCCAAAGCTCGCGCCCCGACCTGGGCATCCTCTGCTACGCCGTGATCACTATGGGCGAATTCACTCACAAAGGCTCGATGTACAACCTGCTGGGACCGGACCCCTCCCCCGAACTGGTCCGCGAATTATCCAACGAACTCCACGTCACCAAAGAAACGCCTCCCTGCTTCATCTGGCACACCTTCGAGGACAGGGCTGTGCCCGTTGAGAACAGCCTCCAGTTTGCCCAAGCCCTGCGCAAGGCCGGGGTCCGCTTCGACCTGCACATCTATGAAAAGGGGGCCCACGGCCTCGGCCTGGGCAGCGCCAAATGGGACCCGGCCCACCGCCATCCCTGGACCGCCGACTGCGCCTTCTGGCTCAAAGCCCACGGCTTTGCCAAGTAAGGTCAGTGCATCGCCACCTCGCAGGTCCCCAGCCCGCCGCGATAATAGTTGAATTGCACATTGGGGTGTTCGGCCAGGAGCGACATCGGCACCGCCGTATCCACAACTCGCCTTGAAATCATGTAGGCCGTCAGCCGCTGGCCGAAGGGATTGTCGTGGTTGCCGGCGTGCCAGATCGAGACTTTCTCCGCTTTCCAGGTTTCGAGCGGCCCGACGCTGATCGCCTCCGTCGGCACCAGCGAAATGTTGCCTCCGCCGCTGGTCCGCGCGTTCTGGGCCACCGTGAGCGGATGGAGCCGGACCACGCGCGTGCAAAGCCTGCGATATTGCGCCGGCGGCGGGGGATTGTTCCGGTGCGGGCCCTTGCGCTCGGGCGGGTCGTTGAAGGCCCAATGCTTCACATCCCCCTGGCCTCCCTGCATGACGGCGCAACGCACCCCCGCCTCCCAACTCCGCCGATAGGGGGCGGTGTCAGCCTTGGGAAAATGCAGATGCCCCTCCACTGGACGGAGCCTCCGTTCGATACGGTCGAAACAGAGTTCGCGGTCGCACCGCTCGAAGCTCAACGGATGGGTCAGGGGCGCCTCTTTGCCATCGATGCACCATTCATCCATCCCCCAAAAATGCCCCGAGCGCGCATCCAGACCCAGGGCATTGATGATGCGAGCCACCAGGGGCAGTTGTTCGGTCGGCCCTATCGGGCCGCAGATGCCCACGGGGTTGTCGTCCGTGCTCTGGCGCCAGGCCTCGACATACTCGAGGGCCTCGGCCAGGTAAAACTCCTCGAGGGTATCGTAAAGCAAGACCTTGAAGCCCGGACGCGAGAGCTTCGCCAGGTCGCGCGGCGTGAGCCGGGCGGCCGCTTGGATCAAGTCCTGCGGCAACGTTGTATAATCCCACCAATCCGGGGCAATGGCGCTAGGGCGTCGGCTCATGGTTCGACAATTATGAATTATCAATTATCAATGGCCCAAGGTTGCGCCGTTACTGCACTTTCTCCGGCTGGAGCAGTTCCTTGAGATTGTAGTGCGTGAATCGCGCATGCGCGGCGACATTCTGGGAATCAGCGTTGGCGACCCAGAAATCGAGCGAGTCCGGCGCGAAGAGCGCGCAATGGATGTTCGAGGTCATGCAGACCGGGCGCCGCATGAGCCGGCGCGCTCCTTCCGCATCCAATTTCCCGTAATTGGCCTGCACGCGGCGAACCAGCTCCTCGTAACGCTCGCCGGCGGACATCAGCACCGCATCCGGGATTGCGTGGGGAAGCAGGGGATGGCTCTGGCCTGGGGCGATGGTCTCGAACTGGTCGGGCGTGGCGGCAATGCCGACGGCCCGTTTGGTCTTGGCATCGGAAACGACGTAGTAGTACTGGCACGTACGCGGTCCTTTGCGCAAGAGAGCCACGGCTTCCTCGAGGGTGTTGGCCTTCTCCATGACCTCTCGCAGCAATTCGGCCATGGGTTTGCCATCCCAACGACCTTGCCCGCGCCCGCCCATCTCGCCTATCGCCAAGTGTTTCTCGTTCATGGCCGTGACGGTGCCGATCATCCCCGCATAGCTGATGTTGACCCACGCGTTGCCCTGGTCAGGTTGAATGACCATCACCACCGCGTTTTGCTCGAGGCCGAAGCCCCGCAGATAATCCAGAACGCGTCCGTGATAGAGGGCGCCCCCTTGGGTGGCCCGGCCAAACAGCGCGAAGCCGGTGCAGTGAAAGAGTTCCGGAAAGAAATTGGACAGCCGCACTTCCTCGCGCGAAAGGTTGGCGGCAGAGGCCATGGCGTCCATCTCCCGAAAATACCGTTCGTCCATGAATGGCGCCAACCGCCGCTGGGCGGACTCGATTTCGCCGAAAAACCAACGTCCCTTCTCGAAGGAACTCCCCACGCCCACCCCGTAGAGAATGCGGTCCGCCAAATCGCGGATTTCCTTCCTCAACAGCACGCCGTGCTGGCGGCCCATCTCCTCGGGTGTCCCTTTGAGAAAGAGCACCCGCGTGCCGTCGAGAAGCTCCAAGCGCCCGTTGCCCTCGCGGGCAATGACCCGCCTCTCGCCCGTGGCGGGGCCCAGCGGCGGCACTTTGTCCCCGATCGCTTTGAGCGCCACATTCAGAAAACGCGTCAGGTGCGAGCGGGCGACCGTCTGTATCTTCTCGCCTTCCCGGGGCTGGAGCCTCCATTTCTCCGCAGGCCAGGCCGCCTCGAACCGGGGGTTGATTAACTCGACTACCGCGTCAGGGCCTTTGGCTTCGCGGTAACCCACGCGCAAGGGCAGGGAATCGCTCTCCCGCAGCCAGAGCTGCAAAGTCGCTTGCGGCAGGCCAAGACCGCTGGCCGCTTCGGCCTTGGGTGTCACTCTGAGAACATGGCACGGCGCGCCGCCAACCTCCTCGTCCGGCAGCGAGGTCACATCCGTCAACAGCGGCAGCAGCGCCAGTTCCTCCGGCGGGAGAGGCAGCCTGAGCGGGCCGAGCGGCGCGGTGTCCTTCCGGTCCGGGGCCGTCGAAAACAGCGCAACCTCCTGCGAGCCGATCAACCCGAATTTCCTCTCGGGCGCATCCAGCCAAACCTCCTGCCCGTCGCGGCCTAGCAAGAAGTTCTCGCGGTCCCACTTGGCCGCCAGCCGCAGGTGGTCCGGGGCCTGAAAGGCCAACTCCAATTCGCGCCCGGCAAGGTCTCCGGGCAGACCTTCGGCTCGCGTGATCTTGAACGCGCTCGTAAACGTGCGGGCCGGTTCTCCCGCCGCCGGTTGGATCAACGCCGCCACTTTGGCGAGGGCCGAAGAAAGGAGCTGGACGGGGGAGTTGGTGTCTGCGGGCTTGGCGGAGGCCGGCCGGGGCAAGGCCAGTGCGATGCACAACAGCCAAAGGGCATAGCGCGAGGTTTTCATATTTGATTCCATGCGAGGTTAACCCATCGGGAGCGGGATGTCACCCTAAACCCGGGTCGCTCATCACCGCCCCAAACCGCAGTCCTCGAGTGCTCAGCCGCAGTTCGTCGAACTGGAACCGGCGCATCACCGCCTCGCAAATCGCCACCCCAACCAGGATGACATCCGCCCGGTTCTCGGGCAGACCCGGGATGCGTTTCCGCTCCTCCAGAGGCAGACCCCAAAGTCGCTGCGTGTGCCAGGTCAGCCGCTCGGCGCTCAACCGGGTCGCCTCGAGGCGTTCCCGGTCGAACGTCCGGAGTGTGGCTTCCATGCAGCCCAGGATGCTTGCAGTGCCGCCGGCGCCCACGAGCCGGACCTGGCCCGCTTCCGCTTCCCGCCGCAACGCCGGGGCCAGGCTCGGCTGCACTTCCTTTTCCAGAAAGGCCCCCAGCCACCGGCGGCAGGCCGCCAATTCTTCTGCCGTGGGCGAATCGCTTGGATGCAATTGTTCGAGCAGCCGCACGGTCCCGAGGGGGAAGCTCCGGCGAAAATGCCTGTGCGCCCCCTGGCCGAGGACGAACTCCGTGCTGCCGCCGCCCACCTCCAGCAGCAGCAGCGGCGTCGCCGCCAACGCCGCGTCGCTCGTCACACCCTGGAAAGCCAAGTCCGCTTCCTGCTCCCCCGAGATGATCTCGATTCCCAATCCGCAGGTCCGTTCAATGGCGGCGGCCAGCTCCTCGGGGTTGCGCGCATCGCGCGCGGCGCTGGTGGCGATCACCCGAATCGAAGCTGCCTGATAGTCGCGCGCCCTGGCCGCAAACTCCTCCACCGCCGCCGCCGTTGCGGCGATGGGCCCCGCTTGCAGCCGCTGCGTGCTGTAAAAACCTTGCCCCAGCCGCGTTTGCCTGCTGCCCTCCCAAACCGGCCGCACCTGGCCTCCCTCGGCGTCGGCCACCAGCAACTTCACGGAGTTGGTGCCGATATCGATCACCGCTCGCCGAATGCCATTCATAGACGGAGAAACTCTAGCCCAATGCCCGTTTTTGAGAAGAAGCGAATTGGGGCCGTATCTAATCTGCTCAACGGAATCAATCAGAAGAGTTTAGGAAGTTTTCGGGACCAGTCAAGGGGCAGTAACTATTCAGGGCTTTGGGCCAACCCCTTTCACTGGCTGACGCTGCTCCTTACACGGATCTTCAAGAGCCCGGGCGCCATTTGGCGAAGCTCCGGTAGGAGCGACATATTTATAGCAAGCCAGCCGTACAAACCCCCTTCAAGCTCCGTAGGAGCGGCATGGGGGGCTTTGGCGGGCCTGCGGCGAACGGCTTGCAATCGAGCCATGCCGCTCCTACGGAGCTTGACAGCCCCGGACGG
>Ga0181533_1000667_pt1 | contig 46169 bp, 35 predicted proteins | sample PEATcosm2014_Bin_45_FD_119772 | JGI IMG/M metagenome (GOLD analysis project Ga0181533, IMG submission 119772) | Peatland microbial communities from MTU Mesocosm Facility, Houghton, MI, USA - PEATcosm2014_Bin11_60_metaG | ecosystem: Environmental > Terrestrial > Soil > Wetlands > Peat | place... | reverse complement strand
ATTAAATCACTTCTTCTCACACATGAAATTCAAAAAGCTCCCCAGAGCCCGTTATTTCATCAAAGCACCCTAAAAACCAATGGGCTCGGCCGGATTCGAACCGGCGACCTCCGCCGTGTGAAGACGGAGGTTTCTGAGGTGTTTGCGGCGTTTCCATCAGGTGCAATCACTACGAGAAAGGCCAGCGCTCCATCGTGAACGGTCTGGTAGATGCGGGTCGGTAACCCGGCAAGCTTCGAAAAAGTATGTGGCAATCTGATCGTCGGATAGCGGTATCCTTCTTTTGCGTGGTGGAGCGAGATTTTGCTTTTTTGAATCTCCAAGAGGCCCATATTGCACTGTCTAAATCTAGCGAAATTGTTTGCATCAAAATCAACAGATAGCATATGCGCGGAGAATCAGTCCTGGGGGCTTAATTGTTGTGATTAGCCTTGACTGACTAGATTTTCTTTGATTTTTGAGCCCCGTTTTTTACTTGAAGCAAACGCCAAGAGTGGCAACCATTAAGCCGACTCGCATCCGGCCTCTCAATAACATTGCTGCCAAAACGACATATTTAAGCTAAATCGTCGCTTTGTCACTTTTTTGATTTAGTCCAGGCACGAAGGAGATTAGACATGAATGTTGTTGTAGAATTAAGCAATGATCAAATAGCCACCCTTGAGCACGCATTTACTTTGTCGGATCTCAAGAAAGAAGCGTTAGCGCAAGCCTTGCTGCCGTTGGCGGTCAATGCTTGGTTGGATTGGCTTTCGGGTCAGAAGCGCTACAATTCGCTTACCGAGCAGTACACCAATTGGATCTATGAAATGTACGAAGGTTTGCTTCCGAACGAAACGCCAAGTGCAAACCAGTTGTACAATTGCTTCAATGTGCCCTACGGGCAGGCACAATACATCGCACGGGTGCTCAACAACCGCGACATTCCGCGCTTGCGCGCACAAGCGCTCGAAGAACTTAAAGCCAAGCTGCTTGAGCAAAAAAATGAAATATATTCACGGCCGCCGCCGCAAGCAAAGTCAAAAGCCGACATAATGCTATCCAAAAACGCGACGATGCAGCTGGACAACATCATGGGGTACCTAGCTCGCAAATCGCCGGATGAGGTGGATCCTTTGACCAAATTCGACGGCTTGGGTAATTTGGTCGGAGTCAAAATAACCGCGCGTACCTTCAAGAAGGTTTGCGAGCGATTAGACATTTGAAGAGGAAAGATGGCCGCGCCCGACTCGACAGAAGCCTTATCGGTTATCGGTTTCTTCCTAACCCTAGTGAGTCTGCTGGGGTCGTTCTTTTACATCCACTTGAGCGACTGGTTGCGCGAAGTGGTCGCACTGGAGGCGAAGTGGGATGTCAACAAAATCGGAACTGATCGGGACGACGCCCAAATTGAGTGCCGCTATGAAGCCGAAAAGGCTGCCAGCTGGGCCACGCCGTTGACCAGCTTAGTAGTAAGTGTTTTTGTCGTTTTCATATTCATTCTGGGGTTACTTCTATGGCTGGCGCAGCCGGAAAAGGACGTTGCTTGGATATACGTTGGGTGGGCAGGCGTTGGCTTTTTTATCATCTATATCGTCATGACCATCTCTTTACTCTGGTACGGGTACCTCAAGGCACGCTTAGTATTGGAAGAGGCTAAGGAGACGTTCAAAGAGCAACCGCGCTACCGCGAACATTCTTGGCAGTTCTGGCGACCTAAAAGACGCGAAACGGCAGAAAAAAGGCGGGAGCAGTGAGCCGCGCCCCTAAACAGTACGCAAAGCTGATAGACAAGAAAATTCACCCGCACACCTTCAGGCATAGCTTTGCAATTAACAGCGTGCGGCACGGTTTTTGCCCGCTTCTTAGTCAACAGTAGGTTTTGCGCCGAACATTAAGAATCAGCTGCAATGAATGCGCCCGGATTCACTGTCTGCTAGGTCTTCTTATAGGCTCTTGCTTTCAGTCCTTGAAATGATCATTGATGTAATCTACCAAAGCCATACCAGTGAGTTCCCTTGAGGAAGGGCCATCACGGACAAAAAATTGCTCCCGTGAGCTCTTGTCCGCCTTGAACCAGATTGCCTTGCTGCTGGTTTTGCACTTAATATCGCAAATCATTTTACTATCGAAGCAGATCATCTCGCGGTCAATGAGAAGCGTGACATCAGGCGTAATCCTATCACGAATCAGGTTTCCGAGATGCAATTGGAATTTGTCGGCGCTCGGAAAAAGATCGAGTTCCACTCCGAGGGCGGTTCCGTCGTCCTTGATCCCGATCACCAACTCGCCTCCTTTAGTGTTGCAGAAGGCAACGATTGTCTTCAGTACGGTGTTCTCAATTTCTTTGTCGCGTTTCTTAGTGTGCAAGTTCACTCGAAGACTCGACTTGAATTCAAGAACCGCAGTTTCACCAAGCTTGATTCTGCTTGCGAGGTCATTTTTTTCAATTTGCGACTCGATCGCTCCGATTCGGTCTCGGTAAATATGTTCCATTTCCTCATGGCGCGCCTTTAATGCCTCGATCTCAGCATTCTTAGACTCTAATTCACGTCTTAACACAATTAGTTGTGTCTTGGTGGATTGCCCGATCATAATGTCGCCGAGACGGTAAAGTTCGTTAATCGGTAGGACGGGGACTTCGATTGAAGCCAAGCTTGTTACCGACAACCGAGGGATATACGCCCCCCCGGTCGCCTTAGATGCTTTGTCTAGGAAATCGCGCTGACCTTCCCTCGTCCGCAAGTACGATCTGATGTAGTCGCCGCTCTGACTGGATCGAATGATCGCACAACTGTTATTCACTACTGCCTGGGGATCGTCGGACCGAAACACATAGAGCTTTCGCTTGTCGAAGAGAGTGGACACGATGACATCACCTGGCTGGGCGATGGCACGTTGGAAACTGTTGCGCGAGAGATCGTCAACGTATGAGTCAGCGTCGGTCCTGACGAGCACACCGTCTTTGATATTGCGTCCGCCTAGCAGCAGGTACTTGCCGTGTTTCTTCCGTTCCTCAGGCTTTGGAGTGAATCCTGCAATGACGTCCGCGAGTTCAGCGATTTTCTTGAATTTGGGCACTGGGCGGAGAAGAGATAACGCCGTCCCATTCGGCGCAGTTCGTTCGCGATGAATACCGTGCTCGCTTAGCCACCATAAGTCAAGAGGGGGTGTTTTTGATTCAAGAGAAACGAATATGCGATCTTTCAGGCCATCTGCTCCAACGTCTGCGACATACAACATTACACCGTCGCTGACTGCAATACACCTAACCTCCTCCTCCGCGTAGCGCTGCGCTTGAGCGAGCGCTTGCTGAACCGCTGTTTCGTTCCAAGTGAAGCTACCTAGGGGCTTCGTTTCTATGACACAAAACTTCACGCCAAGCCGCGTAACGACAATGTCGGCACGGCCGACGTGCCTGCCAATATCAATTTGCTCGCTAATGTCGTCTGCTGTCCAATCAAGTGCAATTGTCAGAAGGTCTTTGACAATGAGGGCAGTTTTGCGTTCGCTTGGGATAAAGCCAGCGTGGGCGTACTGATTTCGTCTTTCACGGCGCCTGACTAAAAATGCCGGCCAGCTTCGCTGTAGACGAGATTCAAATTGTTTTTGATCAGCATCCATCTCCAAGGCCTTTAATTTGTTATTTTATGCGTACGAAGCACAAACGAAGAGATACCAGAAGTGTAATGCAACTTAAGTCTTCTCTTTTTGGCGTTTTGCTGTTTAACTCGGAAAAACAGTTATTTTATGGTTGGCGCGAGATGAAGGTACTTATTCTACGCTGCTAGCGAGATACTGGCCACATTCGAAAGGACAGAGCCGCCAAAACAAAATGACTTACGCAGAGCGAGTGAAACGAACAAAAGAACACCGCCAATCGCGTCTTTTCTGACCTGGTTTCTCTCCAATAGAAGTCCACGTGGGTTATGGCCTTCTGCGCGAGGTCCTTCTTACAGTTCCGTGTCGAAATTTTAGTACTGTCCTTCGGCTTGCCTTCCAATAATCGTGCCCAGAACAAGGCGCTTCCGAAAAATCAGCCAAACGCCCTTGAGTTCGCAGAGCTAATAGTGGTCTGACTGCCAGCTATGCCACATAATCTCTCATTCACAATATGAGATATGCCGGCTTACTACTCGTTAGCCTCTCGATGTCTCAATGCGTGCCTCAAACCACTGCCAGAATGCGAGCTCTACCTTCTTGCCGACTTCGACGACGACGTCCAATCCATGTTCTACAAATTCGTTATCGATGGCGGTGTCACTATTGGGGATGCCGACAACCAGACTCTCGAGAGTGGCTCTGATCTCCGAGGGTAGATCACGATCCAGCTTATGGATGTAACTGTTTCTGAGTTCCCGGATGGCGTCCAGCCGCTTCCAAAGATGTGCGGGGATTTCAAGGTCCAGGCCGCAGCACTTCGTAAGGTAGAGGATGTAGCGATTTATATATGGCATGCGTCTGTCATCGAGCTTGACGGTCTCGCCCAGTGCAGACGCAACCTCCTTGGCCACATCATCCAGCATAGTCTCTAGCAGTGTCAGCCCTTGGGAAAGAACGGCGCCTCTGAGGAATTCGGGAAAGTACTCCTCGTCGGATGCTATCACTTCGTTGAGCTCCATATCCACCTCGTACTGAGTGAAACCGCCTGCTGCGAGAAACTTATCCTCGTCGGACAACAGTGTTTCGTCGACAATTATCTCCCGGCCTCTTGAAGAGCACAACTCATCGAGGTAACGGGAGATTTGAGTTTTAGTCACATTCCACTGACGGTAGAGACTGTTGAGCCGGTAGGCAAATTGAAAGAAAGCTTCCAGAAAACGATTCTCGGGTTCGTATAAGGGGAAAATGTCAATTATATCATCGTCGCTGTAATCTACCATCGGTCGTCACCCTCTTTGCTTAAGGAGAAGCTAAGCCGCGGTCCACCGTAAACTCCCATTCGTTCATTGTCGGAGACTAAGACACTGATGTGCGTGTCTAAAAAGTGATCTATCGAACTGCAATAGTCGTCAAATGGAGGATGAATTTCAATAACTTCCGGGGGAACGCCATCGCCAACAAGTGCTTGAATAAACGCGAAAAAGTCGATAGACCAAGTCTCGTTTTTCCAAAGTTGGGGGATACCCTCCTTATTTGCGTCTTTCAAAACGAGATGATTATGCATTATGGATGAGTTGAGTTTGCGCCTGCCGTACGAATATTCTGTGTGCAGAGAATATGCCCCGGATGCGTCGATAGAAGTTTTATCCAAATGTCCCGCGACCTCTTTGATTGGGCAACTGATGCCGGCTGGGTACGCCTTTCCACGATACTTAACCGGAATGAATTTCGCCATATCACTGATCTGTCGATGCTGGCTCGAGAATAATTCCAGTACTTCACTTACAAGGAGCTGCGGCCTACTTATATAGTGAGGATACGTGTAACAGAGCGACTGCAGTAGGCATGATCCAGAGAGGAAGAAGGCACGGAAAGCGAAATTGTAGACATAGAACCGTTTTAACCTGAGTTTTGGCCAATAGATGGTATCGTATGTTAAGAGTGCAAGCAGACGAGGTTCAGCGCTTGTGTGTATCTAGATGGAGAATGCCCGCTTCTCTTTTGTGAGCCGGTTATTGCTTACGTTGGACATCGGTCGGCCGCGTAACTTGTTTGCTATCTTTATCTTTATACGACCTACTGCGCATCATGCAAACTTTTTGTCAATTGCAAGCTTCGCCTCGCTGAGGCGACCGTCGCCTGATGTAGGCGACCAGCTCGAAATGCCGATGGACTGAAAGTAAAAGCGCTTGCACTCTGAATTGATTTTTTAGTTCTACGTTGAGTGCCCTTTTCTGACGATTTCGCAATGTGGCTGGAGTTCTGCCCAGCCAACGACAAGAAATGCAAGCGATCCGTCGTGCTTTCTTCACATTGTCAATAGAAGCGTCCCAAACGTTCTGGGCCGAATGTGTCGTGAGGATTGTACTCACTAAATGGAGCGTACAACGCCTTCTTCCTACTATCGTTGCCGTCTATGAAAACTGCGAGCTCGTCATGATCTGACCGGGATGGTTTGATTTCGACTCTGTCAAACTTAGGCTTCCAGCCTGTGGGTAAGTATCGCCAATCCTTCGTTATCTCATTTATTGCGTCTAGCACCTGATTAGGCGTCCAGGAATTCTTGTAACGGTCCCAACGATCCCAAAACTCTTTAATTGTAGGGGAATCCGAAGGGATGCGGCACTCCTGCCTCTGAAGCCTCTCTGGAACGTTGCGAAATATGTGAGGGATGTGTAGCGGATCTGGTGGAACTTCTTCAAATACGCCTTCCTTCTGCAATGTGCGTTCGAATTCATCCACGGGCACGTCTTTTAGTAGCGGGTTTTTTATGCGGAGTAGCTCTGAGTGCCAATAAACGATCACCGTCGCTGGGTCAGATATCTTAAAAAAAATATATCGCGGCGCTGAAATTGCACCCATGTCTTTCAACGCTCGATGTGTTCGTTTCTGTACGTCTGACTGCGCGTCTTCCCATTGTTTGATGCGTTGTGCCTCTCGACGGGCATTTTCATTATTTCGAACTTTCGCTCTTGCAGCAATCCATTTTACTGCCAATTCATTCAGCAAGCTGTGTTGCACTATCTTCGTTTCCAAATCTTGAAAACTGTAGACGTGTGAGGGATTCGGGGTTGTAAGGACAAAGTCAGGAGGTAGCTCGTGAATAACATTGGGGGATCTAAAGACCGTTTTGGCAATTTCTTGAACCACCCAAAAGCCTTCTTCTGACAGTTTTTTTTGCTTTATCTTTCCATCGTCAGCTTTTTTTTTGCATAAATCTAATACTGCCCCTAGGGCTGCTGCGAGTTCCAGCGTTTCTGCTGGCCATTTTGAGCGGAGCCCGGGGCGTCCTTTTTGCAGAACCCGATCCTCAACATTTTGCTTTCCCTTTTTGGATCTCTTCGCTTTTTTTGGGCGCCCTCTTTTCATTTGCGTATGCTGATAAGTCGTCTCATAAGCTGGGAGTAGTTTACGTTTTGAGAAGTCTCTAAGGCGACTGCTGCTTAAAGCGATTCCAAGCTCTTCGAGTTTCTTGATGAGCTCGGATGAGTCAATAACGGCTGGATTTTTTCGTTTCATGTCATAAATAATATATAAATATTCAACTGATTTCTTCCTGCAAATTGCTTTGATTAGATAGTTAATATATATAAATATTTTGAAAGTGCCATGTACTTGTGTGTCTCAAAGATTCATTCAACAAAGAGCAACTCAACTCGATGCGCTCGATAAGAGAATAATCGCGCGAGTAGACAGCACAGGAGAAATCTCAGCAGCCAAACTGCGAAAATTCGATGATCTAGCTACTTTGCCGAAATCCACATTCTATGCCCGTTTAAAATCGTTAGCTAAAGGTGGATTTTTCGACATTGCCTACGAGCGACGAATGGTCGTGAGATCTGCACCACGCGGTCAGTCCAGATGTGCGACGGTGTTGCACAACGAAAAAAGGTAGCAGTGACCCGTGTGGTATAAACAAATGCGAGGAAAAAGCAACATGTACGAAGAATTAAACCCAAAAATAGAACAAAACGACGAAAGCCTTCCAATGCCTGAATCACAGGCAGTGCTTGCGAACGAACTAAATGCAGGCACGCATCCTTTTCGAATAATCGAACGCAAAATAGAGCACGGGGTCAAACTTAAGGGGAAGACCGGTACCTACACCCGTTTTGAAGTGCGCGCCCGGCCCTTAGACGTGGATCTCGCTCCTGGGAAATCGCTAGGAGTCTTCTTTTCGTACAACCTGAAGACGTCGGCCAAGTGTGGAGAATTCATCAAAAATCAAGGCGTGACTCCGGAATATCTCGACGGCGGCCGCGTAAGCTTATCTGGGTTAGTTGGCAGCTGCTTCGAGGCAGAAGTCGTGCACACTGAGAGCCAGGGAGTGATCTACTCCAATATAGATAGGGACACTCTCGAACATATTGAGTGCACGAAGCAGGGGCGACTATGAACGACAGTGACGTCACCTGCGACAAGTGCAATCAAATCATTTCCGACTTGCAACACAGCCATATGGCGGAGAGGATTTTCTTTGTGCAGCGTGCGTTGAATCAGCAATTGCCGCTGGAAAAGACCCACAAACAGGAAAGCTGGGGTGACTGTGAGCATCATACGCAGCGATAGAGAGACGCGCGAAGCGGCGAAGGCCGCGGTTGCGAACGGCGAAATGCCCTATTATGACATCGCCGTGCTGTACTGTCACGCCAAACACATCTATTTCGTCAAGCGGTATTTCACGCATGTTGTGGATACGGACATGTCAGTGGAACCCAATGAATGCGTGATGTGTATGGGTCAACAGGATCATCCCTGCCGCAGCGAGGAAGTGCTCGGCGTGATTAACAATGTGCGACCTAGTAAGAGCTCCGAATATTGGCTATTAAGTTGGATCGAAAAATTGTCATTAGACGATCTAGAGTCCCAGAAAGAATCCTTAGACGAAGAGTTGAGCTCATCCGATGGTCGTCAGCTTTCACCACGCGCCTTTGTTTATTTTCAACGTGCGGCGCTTGAAAGGCGAATCGAGGAGTTAAAACGCAATGGGTGAGCAGCACCGCTCACCTCTACTTTTTCGAGGGTAGAACTGGGCTAGCGCTGCGCTATCGAGCGAAAAATCGATTGGGACGCGTTTTTGAACGGCGTTGAGGAGGGGCTTCGAGGAAGCAATGCGACATACTATATCAAAACAGATCTGCAGCGCGCTGCAGTTACTCCGGGCGGTTCATGGTTGTGCGTCACAGCCGAGGCTCTCGATGAGGCGCGAGGCTGCTGAAGTTTTGAAAACGTCTGCGGAGACGCGTGAGGCGACGCATAAGGTCAGTGCGACTCTCGGAGCAAGAAGGTGTGGCCATAATGGACAATAACGCGGATCCCTGGGCGACGGCCAAGAAGATCGGCCCCTACTTCGATGGCGTATTTCCTATTGATGGCAAAAGGGCGTTTTGGGGAAAGTGGCAAACACGAGCGCGTAACAGTCCGGAAGGCATTGCAATATATGCGAAGGAATTTGCTGGTAGAAACTACGCGATAAATCTCAAAACGCGCTTTGTTCTTGACGTCGACGTCGTCGGCATTGATGCGCTGAGAGAGGAACTGACGGTCATATTCGAGATACTCGGACCCTTCACGCTCGGATTTGTTGTTGTTACTGGCAAGCGTCGCTATCACATCTTTTGTGATTCACGAGGGCGCGAAATCCCCACGCAAAAGCTGACGGATAAGACACAAATCAAGGGGCCCGTTGGGTACGTCGTAGGTCCCGGTTCCTGGCACCCTGAGACGTCGCGACAATACGCAATATGCGACCAAGAGGGACATAACGACCCACTGGTACTTGCGCAGCTGACCGATGAAACTCTTGACCGCCTAGCCGCCAAGCGTGCTCGAAGAACAGACGATGATATTGTCACGTTTGACCTAGGAACCGGCGACGTGTTGGATCTGGAACACCCACCCTGCATCCGAAAGCTTATGTTGCACGGTGCGCCGAAAGATCAGGACTATTACCACGCAAACCATACGATCGCGCGCTACGTTACAAGTGCGGGCCTGACTGATGGCGACGGCGCGGATATCGCGGCAGAAATGGCTTTGCATACGTCTCACGAGCATCCTACGGGCAAGGACACGCACGACAAGATCTATAACTTTCGCTCGTGCATGTCATCAGCTCGGAATAACCCGGAAGCGAACCAGTTTGCCTGTGAGTACGTCCGCGGGTCCAGGGAGCTGATATCGGGAAACGTCTGTAAGGGGTGTGCGCACAAAGGGAAAGTGCCGATTGAAACGCCGGATAAAGTCCGTGTTCGCGCGATGTGGGAGCTCAAATATGGAGATCCGTTTCAATACGCCATGGACACCTACCATTTACTGCACGCGAGCGATGACGAACCCGGTAAGGTGACACTGTTAAGCATTGCTGACCAGTCGGTGCTTAATGCAAACGGTATTTTTCCACTTGCGACGGGAGGTAGTGGGAAAGGCAAAACGAGCGGAAAATACGCGATCATTTGGTTAGTCCCTCCTAAATACGTATTTAAACAATCGTGGAGCGATAAGTCTCTCTTCTATGAAGAGCCGCCGCCGGAGAGCATTCTGTTCTTCGACGATAAGACGCTCAGCGAAGGAATGGAAGAGCTCCTGCGAACCGTTATGGATGACTTCCAGAGCGACAAGATCCATACGACCGTACGCGACGGCAAAAAACTGACGCTGAAAATCCCGCCGCGGTGTATGGTTATGTTTACGAACGTTGACAGTGCGCTCGATCTTCAAACAGCAAACAGGACAGTAAACGTCACCGTTGACGAATCACCTGGCGCGGATGACGGCGCTCACCTTATAAAGGTAAAGCTCGGCAAGCTTGGGGCACCACGATATCCCGAGTCGTTCGAAGTGCTCGTGTGTCGCGAGATATTCCGGATTATCAAAGAAGAGTTGGGGCCGTTTACGGTCGTGGTCCCCTATCTGGACCTGATACACTGGCCCGAAAAGAGCAACCGCCGGAACTTTGACATATTCGTCGACCTTATTCGCGGATTCGCGGCCTTCCGATGTATGCAACGGCAGACTCGGGACGGCGTCGTCTTTGCCGATGTTGACCACGACTTCAAAGACGCGGTGGCGCTCTACGGCAAGCTATCGAAGACACAGACGAGCAAGCTGTCCGAGCGGGACTGGCTTGTATTACAGGCGATTTTTGATAATGGCAAGCGCGCGACGCTGAAGGAGCTGGTTCGCATGCTCCAGGACAACGGGTTGTCCTATGACACGATCCGGAATATACTGGTAGGACGCAAGCCAGGTTCAGGACTTTTACATAAGGTTCCAGGCCTCAGTCAAACGGCGAATGGCAGCGAATACGTCTTTGAACTACCTTCGAACTTCAATATTCTGGCGATGTATGAGTCAGGCTCACTGATATCGCTTGACGAAGACGAAGCAAAGGCGATTGATGTCAACGCCCTTCCGCTGTGGAAACCGTTTGACACTTTGACAAGCTTTGATAGCGATTTGACAAAAGTTTGCCAAACGTCGGAAAACGACAAAAAGGTCTCTGTTGACGATATTGACGATTTGATAGAGACATATAAACAACAACTGTTGCAACACCACAGTACTTTGACAACAAACCAGGAGAGAGTGGCCGATGTCTCCCGCTCCACGAAAACAGATGGTACCGGGGGTGACACGTCGCGCTCTCTCCAAAAACGTGTCAAAGTGTCAAATGTCCCTGTATCCAAAAATGGTAGAGACGAAAAATACGCTAGAAATGAAAACTGCGACAGCATAGGCGATATTGAACTTTGTCAAGCGGTTGTCAAAGGTGTGTCCAAAAAGACGGCATTTGACAACTTGAAAGCGAAGGGGTACCAGGAACATCCACCTCGCGCCCTAGTTCTCGAAGCGCTCGACTCGCTGCCTATTCACAGGTTGTCTACGGGCACGCCGTTAGACACGACCCACCCTCACACCGACGACGACTTCCTTTGGTTCTTCGAGAGTGAGCTTAAACTATTCCGCTATGAAGACGGCCGGCAGAAGTACGGGTGCACGACAGATGACGACGTCGGTGTCGAGATATGCAAGCGAGTGTGTGAGGAGCGCTGCATTCATTTGGAAGACGTCGCACAAGCGTGGCGGCGTCTCAGGGATGATAGGGCAGTCGCATCAGAGCTTGACGACATATTCAATCGGACGCCGAGAGGCAGAGCGAATGGGCCGAAACTGGTAGAGTAACGAGTTGCAGGTATCGAAAAAAATGGCCAGGTATTACACGATTGATGGCAAGACTTACCCAAGCGTGACTTCGATACTTGACGTTCTCAACAAACCGCAACTCGCAAACTGGGCAGCGCGGCTTACACGAAATTATATCAAACGAGAGCTCTGCGCGTTGAGCCGGGTCAACTCTTTCGAAGATCTGAACCTTGACAATCTACTTGCAAAAAGCGCTACAGAACACGACAGGGTCAGGAATGCTGCGGCCGATCACGGCATTGCTGTCCATAATTCTATCGCTTATGTCGGTAACAAAAGCGATGTCCCTCACAACGATCCAGTGAGCATCGCTTTTCGCGAGTGGCAAGATGCCGCTAAGTTTGAGCCTATCGCAAGCGAGCGACTCGTATTCAGTCGTGAACATGGATACGCAGGGACGGCTGATCTTATCGGCACTTCGAATGGTAGGCTAGCCCTGCTCGATATTAAGACAGGACGCGGAGTGTATCCAGAATACAAGCTTCAATTAGCGGCTTATGCAGTAGCTTGGGGTGAGATAAGTGGACATTTTCCTGAAGTGTGCATGAACTTGCACGTAAGAAGTGATCTCACCATTATAGAGTCGAACACATTTACGGCCGCTGAGCTATTCCCGCTGTTTCAAACCTTCCTCGCGGCGAAACGATTATTTGAATGGCAATCTGAGCAATCAGCTTCTACGAGCCAAAATGCTGTAGTTGGACAACCCCAAGTTGTGACTTCTCGTGCTGAAGCCCTGTGATTAACAAGTAGACATAATAGAAGAAAGCGCAGCGTTCAATCGATTCTGAGGGAGAGCCGCAAGGCGCTCGCAGCTACAAAGCTGCGCTATCCTCAACAAGAGATGTGATAAGCCGATCACCGACCAAACTGTGCGCTGTTGAACGACCGCTGCGCCGAGCCTGTAACACATCATAGGAGAGTTAGAGTTGTGATTAAAGCTGATCTGGAACCTGTTTTTCGAGAAGTTTGGGAGCGTTTGCCAGCTGAACGTTCAAAAGCATACGACTTTTTTTGCAAGTACCGCGATATGGGCCCGACTCGGTCTTTAGAAAAACTACACCGAAGTTGCACCGAAGTTGCACCCATTTCCGTGCGTCAGCTCAAGGAGTACTCCCTAAAATACAACTGGCAAAAGCGGGTTCGCGCTTTCGATGACTCAGTTTTCAAGATGGAACGAAATAAAGCCATTCAGCGAATCATAGAATTCAATAAAAGGCGCGCTGAGCAGGCTTTAGCAATGATGGATCAAGGGTTCGCGCAAATGGAACAGGAACATCTCAAAACAGCCAAGGAAAAGAACGAGCGGTTCAAACTTGGGTTTGATGTGTTCCGGTCGATTCATGCGCTAGATACATCAAAGGTAGAGCTTGAGCGCGCAAATGAGGAGTCAGACGAACTGACGATGGAGGAGGAGGTCTATCGGTTGCAACACGCGATGGATACGGCGTGGGCCAATGAAAGCCAAGAGATGCGCGACAAGTTAGAAGCCATGCTGATTGAGTACGCAAAACAGTTCGATTAGCGACATAAGGCCTTCGCCTGCGCTTGTTGTACGTGCTCCACCCCCTATCCTTGGCGTGCAAAATATTCTGCAAGATCGGCCGATGGCAACAGATAAAGACTTTTCAGAGCAAAGCAGACAAAATGGAGTCTCACTTGTTCGAGCCAAGACGGTCTTACTCCTTTTAGCAGCCACCAGACCAAAAAACCTTGGAGCTGCCTCTCGGCATAAACCGATAATATAGATCTTCATCTCTTGTACTCCGACCTTCAGCGACTTGCTAGATCATTTCTCTTTGAAATAAAGCCGAGTCTCGCCCGCCGTCTGCACAGGCAGCGGCTTGGTTGTTATTACAAAGGGATAGTGCGTTGTTGTTTCACCAACTGCTAAGCACGTCCGCGGAGGAAGTGCACGGGCGACTTGGTCAAGCGTTTCGGGGTCTATCCTCGTTGCTGGGGTGATGTGCGCAAGGTCTCCGGGCTCTGTTAAGTGGAACAAGAAGAGGTTGTCTGCTTGCCGAATAACGAGTTGGCGTATCGCTGTTGGCGTGTTGGTCATATATATTTGATACGTCCCCAAGTGGCGCATTCGAGTCACCGCATCTGCCCAGTTCGTCTCACGAAGGTACATGTGCGCTTCTTCAGCAAAAATGAAGAGAGGGTCAAGTCCTTTCTCGAGAAGCTCCTGGAGCTTGCGCAAAACGGCCTGCACGACAAGATCCATCGTGTTCTTGTTCTTCATCTTCAAGTTGATCGTGATGGCGCCTCCATTAGCAATCTTCTCTAGTTCCGCCTCTATTGTTGTAGCAGAATCTTCATTGTCAACGAAGAGGTCCGTTTGCTTAAGGAGATCCAATCGTCGAATCACGGCGCCCCTCGTTTTGCCATCCATATGTGTCTTAACCGCCGTGTAGAGATTGCTGAATGAAAGCTGGTTCAGCTCTTCGAGCTCGGCCCAGATGTTTCTTAGCTCATACGCAGACGGCTCCCCCATACCAAGAGTCGTCACAAGCACGTCAATAAAGACATCAGGACCTACATATGGAAGCGTAAAGCGAAGGTTTGTGCCAGGATCGAGCGGCACAATCGAGTTGTAGTACGGACTTTTAGACCCATCTTCGATGCAGCGCATCGGAGGATACTCATCGTTAATATCAAAGACGATCCCCTTAGCCTTCTGGTCAATCAAACTCAGCAGCAATGCTTTGCCGATATGGCTTTTCCCGCTCCCTTTTTTTCCGACGATTATCGAGATCCCCTGCAAGTGAAAAGCGCTAGTTGTAAGGGGAATCTCTGTGTAGGTGATTTCACCAAGGGTTACAGGATGTTTAAACTCTCGAGCAACTAACCCAAGCTGACGCAAGAGCCAATCATCGTCGATCGAAGTTACCGTTGCGCCTCTGTCTGGAATCCAACCCGTCCAATCGGCGACATTCTCTTTCCGGTCGTGAACTGTCAGTTCCTTGCGAATCTTGGCTCGAGCGAACTTCATGTTCCGGACGTCTTGGTGGAACTGCTCATAATCAGCTGAAACGTACTCTTCAACGTTGATTTCGCCGATGCTCTCTGCGCGTATGATATCTTCAAGGATGCCTGCTAAGTCGACTAAGCTTTGTTCGATTACCTGCACGACGAGCCCTCTGCCGACTTCAGTATCGACAATTTTGATATTCTCGCCGACCTCGACGTTTTCCATCCGCGGATTATAGATGAGAATCACCTCATCGCCGTACTTTCGAAACATCTGCATTTGTATTACCCCCCAAAAGGCGCTAATATGCACCGTCGAACGTCAAAAGGCCGCAAAACCTTCATATTGTACTTTTTCACGGCCATGTTTTGCAACGTGAGTATCTCATCAGGCGTGAAATACGCGTGAATATGCGCTTGCCGCAACGGTTCAGGATATCCGTTGCAGAAGGTGGCATTGTGTATCAGCGTTCGCAGCGCTGTTGTGCTGTCGCTTCTAGGAGCTGGAGCAACGTCCGTTCGAAACGCGAAGCCGTCCGACGTGAACTTAGCAACGTGCACTCTGCCGAGGATTTGCATTTGATACTTATGAATCACGAGATCGTGGACGTCTTTTACGCACGGGCGCAATATTCCTTCAAGAGCGTCGAGAATCGTGTCTCCGCCACTTGTTTTAAGCGTGGAATACTTTGCGATCGCGACGATGCTATTGGCGCGCTTTTGTGCACCTTCAATAGTATCCTTCAACATTTTCAGTGGCGTATCAACTGTGGCGGCTCGAAGCGATCCATCATAGAGCACAATCCCTTCATTGATCGTGCTGGCAGCGACGCGTTGCCCAAGTCGTTCGAGGAAGTTGCGCAGTCGGTCGGTCATTTTGTAGAGCTGTGGCGGTCTCCCTCGGGGCAGCCCGAAGATGCTCTGCTGGAACATGTTGAAGAGAAAATCGGCGTTGCTATCGGTAAAGTGTGCCAAGCACGGTCCATATCTGTACAGCTGAGCCTGCTTCCCAGGCTCTTGCGTCCAAATGGCGACGCGCACAGCAGAGATGATTCCGCGGTTGGTCTCGCCAATGAGGGCGGAAGAAGCATCGACAGCCGAAACGGGCACCGGGACAGGATTCGGTTCTAGGTCGGTAGCGCCTATGCTGTCAATATCTGATGATAACTCTACTGTGCCCTCTTCGATGAGGTCGTCGTGCCTGTCGATGTCCTCATCATTAATGTAAATGAATTTGCCGACCCCAACAGGGATGTCTCGGGGACGAAACTGCTCAGCTTGAGGAAAGTTCTCCTCGAGGATTCCGACAAAGTCTCTTAAAATGTCTTCTTCTGACACGAGCATTCCCCTCGAATCGTAGATGTTTAACGATGCTATTATAAATACACGACTTTTGATCGCACTGCGATTTAGGGATTGCATGTCAAATCAATACCTTTATCCTGTGTTGAAGGCATTTGATGAGCGCTCAGCGTCACAAATGCTGAACCAATCCCGCGGATGTGCATTGTGTGGATGCCATAATCGACCAATTCAAAAGCCGTTATAACCTCAACAGGGATCAAATTGAGGCTACAAAAACTACCGAGGGCCCCGTTCAGATCATTGCTGGACCAGGATCAGGAAAGACGCTCGTCCTCATACTGAGGGCCCTTTATATACTGATGTCAGGGCGAGCCTTGCCATCTGAAATTGTTTTAACGACGTTCACCGAAAAAGCGACTTTTGAGCTACGCGATCGCATCAGTCTGATGGCGCAGGAGGTGGGCTATACCGCACCTCTCCACGATCTGAAGATCGGCACCATGCACGGAATTTGCACAGATATCATCAACGTGCATTTGAAACAAACGCCGCTACACAAGAATTACGTCGTGCTTGACGATATGACGCAGCAGCTCTTTCTCTTCGAGAACTTTTTCCACATTTTTCATAAGAAGGACCAATACCTCGGAAAATGGGAGCAGAAGGCAAAGTGGAACATCATTCGGGAGGCACTCCGCTACTTTGACAAGATCACTGAAGAGACGGTTCGAGTTAATGAGTTGAAGGAATCGGGCAACGAGCTTCTCGTCGAGCTAGCGAAGTACTACGAGCGCTATGAGCAGCGCATGTTTGCTACTAATCATGTCGACTTCGCCCACCTTCAAAAGATCGTGTTCGACCTTCTTGAAGATGCGGACATCTACCAGCGGATCAAAGGTGAAGTCAAGTACATAATGATCGATGAATACCAGGACACCAACTACATCCAGGAGCAGATCTTCCTCCGGCTTGCGGCGCCTGACAACAATATCTGTATCGTTGGTGACGATGACCAGGCGCTTTACCGCTTCAGGGGCGGAACGGTGAGAAATATCCTGGAGTTCAATCGTAACTTCACGCAGTGCGCCCAAGGCTGCAAGCCGATTACGTTGTCGACGAATTACCGCTCGCACGCCAAGATCATCGACGCGTACAATCAATACATGCGATCGATCGCATGGAATTATGATGGGAGATCCTTTCGATTCAACAAGAAGATCGCGCCAAATCCCGATCAAGCGTTCGCAGAGTACCCTGCGGTATTTCGCCTTCCTGCGTCTAAGCTTGACGAAGAAGGGGAGGGGTTTGCACACGCGGTTGAGTATTTCAAACAAAATGGTATCATCAACGACTACAGCGACGTCGCGCTCTTGTTGCGAAGCGTGCAAAAGAGCTGGAGCGGCCACTATATCGACGCGTTGACCCGACACGAAATCCCGTATTTCAACCCCCGAGCGCGGCATTATCTTGAAAACGATGAGGTCAAGTTCATGCTTTCGTGCTATGCGGACATTTTCGAACTTGCCGAAAATGAAGTGCTTACCCAAATCGTCAGGCGATATGTGGGCGAGGGCAGGATGCTCCGTGACCAATATGATAATCCGCAACTGCGTGCGCACATTGAGGACAAGGCTCGCGAAATTCGTAGCTTAGAACCGAGTTCACGTCCCCTCGATACGATGATGATCGATTATCTGTATGAGCTCCTTGCGTACGAGCCATTTTCGCGCCTTCTCCAAGACGAGCACACGGCGCGTAACCTCGGAATTCTCACAAATCTCATTGATACGTTTCAAATGTATTACAACAAGACGGTCGTCACGTACGACAATCGTGAGTGGATGAAGCGTCACCTCTTTAGCAGTTATCTCAATTTCTTAATCCAGTTAGGCGTCAACGAGTACGAAGATCCCGACAACCCATTTCCAAGGGGCCGCGTGCAGATCATGACGGTTCACCAAGCAAAGGGACTGGAGTTTCCGGTGGTGGTGGTTGGATCGCTCAACAAGAAAGGCCGTGTGGATGACCACGAGGTAGATGCGAACCTTGGGCCGTTCTACCGGCGGGAGGAGTTTGAGCCGCCTGAACGCATCAGCGAATTCGATGCTATGCGACTGTTCTACGTCGCGTTCTCGCGCGCAGAGCGGTTCCTTGGACTCTCTGCACGGGGGCAGCCTGTCCCGCAGTTTGAGTCGCTGTGGGAGACGCTTCCAGCCTGGAGCGAGATTCAAGCTGATACACTCAAGTCCGGGGAGTTTACGCCTAAGCCGCAGTACGTGCCCAAGAAAGCGTACAGCCTCGTGTCGCATATAAACGTGTATGAGACGTGCCCTCAGCAATACCTGATGTATAAAGAGTACGGCTTCGCTCCCGCTCGGTTTGGGGGTGTGTTGTTCGGGACGCTCGTGCATCAAACCATCGAAGATGTGCACCGAAAAGCACTCGAGGGCAAACTCGCTGAAATTACTCGCGAAGACGTTGAGGCCTGGCTTAACCGCAACTATCAGAGCCTTCTCGCTAACGGTTATCGGCCGATAGGGCAAACACAGCAGCGAAGTGCGCTCAATCAAGTCTTAAACTACCTTAATCAAAACCGAGAGGACATACAGCGGATCATCGACGTGGAACTTGATGTGTCCGTTGAGAAAGCAGACTACATAATGATCGGAAAGATCGACCTCCTTATGGGAGAAGACGGCAAGCTCGAGGCGCTCGACTTTAAGACGCAACAGAAGCCTCCGATGGATCACGAACTGATGCAGCGATACGAAAAGCAGTTGCACGTTTATGGGCACATATTGCAGGAGCGCTATCAGAAGACGCCGGAGCGCTTGCTTATCTATTGGACCTCTGAGCCAAAAAAAGAGGACGCGATTACAGAAATCAGCTACTCTGCCGCGAAGCTCCAGTCGGTGGGAGAGTATTTCGATGACGTCGTGGCACGAATCAGGGGTAAGGAGTTTGACGTGAAAAAAGCGCCGGACAAGAAGGTGTGCAAGGAATGCGACTTTCGGTTCTATTGTTCACAAAACAAGATAGTCGCAAACGTGGGGTTTTAGCCGGCGTCATTATTCGTGTGAAACAGAATACTATACACACGTTCTCATATTTCGTCCGAACTGATTTGGGGCTTGATTCCAATCCGAATGGGGCTACTGTACGCTTGCGTGCGCAAGCCAAGCTTCAACGGCTGAAATCGGCACCCCATTAGGTTTGAGTTTTAGGTCGTTACTGCGACGCCGTTAATATCTGATAAGAACTCAATAGAACTTTCCTCGACAACCTCGTCGTGTCGACGTCTTCGTCCTAGATGTAGATGAATTTGCCTGCGCCAGGGATTTCTCGCTGACGGGACTTATGGCCTCGGGAAAGTTTTCTTCCAGAATTCCCACTAATCCCTCTAGAATGTCGACTAACACGAAAAATTCCTCGCAAACTATAATCGTTGCGCAAGCCGCTGCAAATACACGATTGATATCGCAGTTAAAGCTTTTAACAGTTCGAGTCGTTCAACGGATGAGATCGGCACGCTTATTCTAAATTGCCGTAATTTGGCTACGGGTGCATATGTGCCACATTATCATTGCAGAGAACCGCTACAAGAAAATATTGAACGGCAGAGTTAAAACAGTCTTGGTGCTGTTGAAATCAGGGACAATAGGCCCTCTGCAAGTGGGATCATAGCGAATAAAACTGCGCAAAAAAAAGCTTGAACCGTTATTCAGCAAGACTGATGCGATCTATACTGTAAATCCGTGCGGATGCACGCTGGCAACAGCCGCATAGCAAAAAAGCCTGACATAACAGAGTAACGTGAAAGTGATGACAAATCACTGGTTTTGCGTGACAAACCAAGAAAATTGGGCGATTATCAGAAAAAAAAAGATTTGGGGCGTACCTGAGCGCCGCAGAGGCAGGATTGAAAAAGTTCGTACTCGCGATTATTTAATCTTCTATGTTACGCCCCAATCAATTGGGGGGATATTCAAAGCGGTTTCAGAGTCTTTCCAAAGCGATGAGACTATTTTTAGATGGGGGGAATTCGGCAGGCACGAAGTGTTTCCTTATCGCATCAATATCGATCCTGTATTTCTGCCTACCGAAAGAATAAGATTCACTAAAGAACTGGCAAACAAACTGGAATTTATTACGTACAAACAAAAGTACTCAATTCATTTCAGAACTGCGATGAAGCTAATTTCTGAAAAAGATTTTCAGGTGTTTGAGGGTTTTCTTCGACGGAATTTGAAAGGGAGTTCAACAATCGCAGACAAAATCAACTGACTGACCGTGGATTAGTCGGGGTTTTTCGAAATCTCGAGAAGATCTTAGCGATTCTTGAGCAGGTCTGAGCCGGCGTGAAGCTTGGTGCGTCAAAACAGGCATTTTTAAGGTGTGACGCTGAATATTCTAAGAAACGGCGTTAGGTGAGGTATCGAAATGAGCATGTTGTTAGTCCGGGTAGGACGATTTGGCGAGCAAAAACAGGCTGCATTAGATAGTAGCGTCGTCACTATTGACTACGATATGCCCGCCCTCTCAAACTACCCACGAAAGAAAATCTCAGAGTTGTTTATACCCAAGTTCATCCCGATGCGACTAAAGGAAAGGCGCGAACGAAATCGGGCAGATATGGCGGTTTGTTCACGACACACGTGGTGGACAGCAGAGTCCAAAAAAGCAGATACGATTACCGAGATCGACTAATCGACGGCGAAGCTGTAAACGCTCGGCGAATATTTTAACGATGTCTTAAAAAGAATTAACGAAAAGGAGTTTGAGGTAAAAAAAGTTACCCGATAAGAAGGTGGGTAAAGAGTGCGACTTTCCGTTTTAGTACTCACAAAACAAGATCTTCACAGGTTTCGCTAGAGTCGGGCATTATGAGTAGTAGCTCTTGAGACGACACAATGCAAAGGCATAACAGTGAGGTTGCAAAAACGCGGAAAAATCAGCGTACCGAGACCGTTTTTGACTCAAAGAAAGTTACCGCTATGACCGTTAGCTCGCAACAAGACGAATCAAAGTACTGGCTTATGCCCGTAAGCTCAACAAAGAGAATGACTTCTGATCAAATAATCGAAAACCTCGTCGGACGTGAAAACATCTACGCGCTCGGTCATCGAGCCTCTGGAAGAAAATCCGTGAAACCTGGGGATTGGTTGTGCTTTTACTCAAGTGGCAAAGGGGTCATTGCTCACGCAAGAGTCAAATCTCCACTCAAAGCTGAACAGATACCGCACATTGCTCATCTTAAAAACTATCCTTGGGTGTTTCACGTTGATGGTGTCAAGCTATATCCAAATGATCCCGTTGCTATTGATGTCGATACAAGAAGCCGCTTGGATGCATTTCAGAGCAAAGAGCAAGGGACGCAATGGGCTTGGTTTGTCCGAAACTCGCTCAAACTCACAAAACACGATTTTGAGGTGTTGACGAGGCAGCGCTCTGAAGATCGAGTCACTAAATCAAAGAAACTCAGTATTTAAGAACGGTGGAGGGAGACCGATAAGCTCAAAAAAAGGCAAAAATGCGTCTAAGAAATCGCAGAACGGCAGTAGTCAAACAACATTTCAGCAAGCGCCGTTAAACTATGAAAGAGTAGCGGCCGCGCGTGATTTATCAAATCGGGGCGAATCTAAGCCCTCTGAACCGATCGAATTCTTAAGTCCTAAACAGTTGGACATTTCCACATTAGAAACGTGGCTGTGGGACGCTGCCTGCTCTATTCGCGGCGCAACCGACGCCCCTAAGTTTAAGGATTTTATCCTTCCCCTGATCTTTTTTAAGAGATTGTCTGATGTTTTTGACGATGAATTCGTGCAGTATTCGGTGAAATATGGCAGCGAAGAAACAGCACGAGAGATTATTGAGGCCGATCATCAAGATGCGCTTAAAGCAGGCCATAGTCCCATCGTGCGTTTTTACATCCCTTCTGAGTACCGTTGGCACACTGTTCGCAATCACCCGGCCGATGGCTCCCTCGGTGAATTCGTGACAGATTGCATGCGTGCAGTGGCGCGGCTCAATCCTGATCTCCGAGGGGTGCTAGACATCCGGGACTACAATGAACGGCAGAGTGGGCAGCGCACTTTGGATGATGACCGCTTAGCAGAACTCATTCAAGTGGTGAGCCGTCATCGCTTGGGGTTGAAGGAAACGGAGCCCGATGTGCTGGGGCGCGCATATGAATATCTGCTACGCAAGTTTGCTGAAGGGCAGGGGCAGAGCGCAGGAGAGTTTTATACCCCTAAAGAAGTCGGATGGTTGATGGCTCAGCTCATTAACCCAGAGGCGCATACTACTATCTATGATCCCGCGTGTGGATCAGCAGGACTGCTCATTAAGACGCGTTTGGTCTTTGAGCAACAACGCCCCGACCAAAAGAGTGCAGCGCCGCGCTTATTCGGGCAGGAGCTAAATCCGACTACTTTCGCCATGGCAAAAATGAACATGTTTCTGCACGACTATACTGATTCGTATTTTGCTATTGGCGATACGTTTCGGAATCCGGGGTTTGCACAAGGAAACGATCTGAGACATTTTGACTATGTGGTAGCTAATCCAATGTGGAATCAGGACAACTACGACGATTCTTTTTACGACAATGATAGCTGGAACCGCTTTGCCTATGGTATACCCCCCAAATCATCGGCAGATTGGGGCTGGATTCAGCATATGCTAGCTTCGCTGAACGATCACGGCAGGGCGGCCATCGTACTTGATACGGGAGCAGTGGCGCGTGGGTCTGGGAGTGAGTCTTCTAGCAGGGAGGGGGAAATTCGTAAGGCTTTCGTAGAGAGCGACTTCATCGAGGTTGTCATACTGCTACCTGAGAATCTGTTCTACAATACCACGGCGGCGGGCATCATCATGCTTCTGAATCATTCTAAACCTGCAGAGCGCAAAGGGCAAATCTTAGTAGTGGATGCATCGGCCTACTTCGCCAAAGAGAAGCCGAAGAATGTGCTGACTGATGAAGGAATCGCGGCCATCGCTGACGCTTATCGAAACTGGAAAACGCAAGCGAAGCTCAGCAAGGTGATTTCCCGACCAGAAGTCCGTGAAACTGACTACAACCTCAGTCCTTCGCAGTATGTGAGCATTGGTGAAGATGTTCAGCATCGTCTGCTAAATGAGATACTAACGGATTTGGATGCCACACGCACTGAACGACGTCGCGCTGAAGAGCAACTGGATCATATCCTCAGAAAACTCAATCTAAGGGATTAGTTGCCGTGAATGATCTTGAGATGCAACCGAGTTGGCAAACTACAAAATTGAGGCACGTCGCTGAGTATGTCAACGGCTTTGCTTTCGGCCCTTCCGATTGGGGGGCCGAAGGAGATCCAATCATTCGAATTCAGAATTTAAACGAACCTTCAAAACCCTATAATTGTTTCGCAGGGAAAATCGACGACAAATATCGTGTTCACGCTGGGGATATCTTGATCTCTTGGTCTGCGTCTTTGGGCGTATATATATGGGAGGGGCAAGATGCGTGGCTCAATCAGCACATTTTTAAAGTCAGTCTAAAAGAAGATGTTGTTGACCGCACGTTTTTTTACTACTTAATAACAAGCAAGATTGCGAAAATTGCGGGATTGACGCGCGGCAGTACTATGAAGCACGTCACTCGCAAGACTTTTCTCGACGTCGATATGCCTCTGCCGCCTCTTTATGAACAACAAGCGATTGCGCACGTCCTGAAATCTGCCCAGCTAGTAAAAGATTTATTGACTCGTGAAATTGGACTCGAGCGGGAGCGCAAAGCTACACTGATGCGCCAACTTTTTACTTACGGCAATCGCAGAGAAGTCACCAAACAGACTAAAATTGGAGAGATGCCAGCGAGTTGGAAACTGCTTCGTTTGGCTCAACTTTGCTCAAGAATTACAGATGGTGCGCACCGAACGCCAACTTACGTTGTTGAGGGCGTCCCGTTCCTTAGGGTAGCTGATATTCACTCTGAGAAAATTGACTGGAGCAATGTCAAGCGAATTCCGGAAGAAGAACACCGTGAATTGATCAAACGATGTAAACCAGAATTCGGGGACATACTTCTTTCGAAGAACGGAACTATCGGAAAAACAAAACTCATAGATTGGAATACTGAATTTAGTACATTTGTCAGCCTTTGTCTACTCAAACCGAAGCGCGACTTAATTAACAATGTATTTCTAACAGAGTTCCTTGCATCAAACGGATTGCCTCAAATCCTCAAACGAGGAAAGAAGATGACGGTCACAAATTTGCACCTCGTCGAAATTAAGGAGCTGCTTATTCCTCTTCCTAGTCTTGAAGAGCAAAATGAGATCGCAGGAATATTGGAAGCCAGCCAAGCAAAAATTAATGTTCTTCTTCGTGAAACAGCCCTGATAGAAGAATTGCTTAAAACTCTGTTAGATGATCTGATGAGTGGTCGATTATCCTCTGCTCCGCTGCGCGAAATGGAAGTGAAAGATGAGTGAGAGGACTGCTGTTCAGCAACCGTTGCTCAACTACGCTACTGACATCGGATGGGAATGCATCAACCGGAACAGTGCTGCAAATATGCGGGGCAACGACAGCGCGATCTACTTTGTAACGGTACTGGACTCGCAGTTACGGCACTTGAATCCTAGGACACTGGACGAGAATCGAGCGACAGATATAATTCGTCGATTGAAATTGCTCAATCCAACGATCGAAGGCAACAGAAAAGCCCTTTCATGGATTCGTGGCGAGCATTCTGTTTTTGTTCCAAAAGAGAAGCGTGAACGCAACGTTCACGTAATAGATTTTGATAACCTAGACAGCAATGTCTTCCAAGTCACCGACGAATGGCGTCAAAAAGGTACAATAGCAACGAACCGCGCTGACGTCATTTTTCTTATTAATGGGATCCCGATTGCCATTGCGGAAACTAAATCTGCGAGCAAGCGTGATGGCTTGGCAGAAGGCATTGAGCAAATCCGTCGCTATCACGAAGAAACTCCAGAGATGTTCATCTCAACGCAAGTTTTCGGCGTCACGCATTTGATCGACTTCTACTACGGCGGCACGTGGAGCACGAATCGGAAGAATATCTTCAACTGGAAAGAGGAAGAATCAGGAAACTATGAGCGAAAGGTAAAAGCCTTCTTTGATCGAGAACGCATCCTCAAGACGCTCCAAGATTATATTATTTTTATCACGAAAGATGACGAGCTGATCAAGATTCTCCTCCGTCAGCACCAGACCCGTGCTGTCGAGAAGGTACTCAATCGCGTGAATGATCCGATAAAAAAACGAGGACTCATCTGGCACACGCAGGGCAGCGGCAAAACCTTAACGATGATCACAATCGCCGCAAAGTTGTTGGAAGGCGCGCTTGGAGACGAAAAGCCTACTGTTCTGATGCTTATTGACCGCAACGAGCTTGAAACGCAGCTTTTTAGGAATATCACTTGGTGCGACATCCCTAACCCGCAACTTGCCAATAGCAAGAAAGAGCTTCGCGACGTTCTCGCCTCCGACTACCGTGGGCTCATCGTCTCCATGATCCACAAGTTCGATGGGATTCCTGCGAGCATCAACACGCGGAAAAACGTCGTCGTGCTTGTTGATGAGGCTCATCGCACGACTAGCGGCGATTTAGGTAATTACCTAATGGCAGCACTGCCGAATGCTTCCTACATCGGATTCACAGGAACACCCATCGACCGTTTGTCAAAGGGAAAGGGAACATTCAAAGTCTTCGGCGGAGACGACCCTACTGGCTATCTCGACAAATACTCGATCGCTGAGTCGATCGAAGATGGCACGACAGTTAAGCTCAACTACGCTCTCGCCCCGTCTGACCTTCGCATCAATTACGACACCCTACAGGCTGAGTTTCTGGGGCTAGTGGAAGCAGAAGGGGTGAGTGATATTGACACGCTGAACCTTATCTTGAATCGCGCAGTGAAGCTAAAAGAGGTCATGAAAGCGCCCGATCGCATGGATCGAATCGCCCAGTATGTCGCGGACCACTTCAAGAATACCGTAGAGCCGATGGGCTTTAAGGCCTTCCTGGTTGCTGTCGACCGAGAAGCGTGCGCACTTTACAAAGAGGCGTTAGACAAATACTTGCCCTCGAGATATTCGCAAGTCGTATACTCAAGCGCACAAAACGATCGCGCGCTTCTGAAGCAATATCATCTTAGCGAAGGTGAAGAAAAGACAATTCGCAAGGAATTCACCAAAAAAGCCGAGTTTCCGAAGATTCTTATCGTCACAGAGAAGCTCCTAACTGGATTTGACGCTCCTATTCTCTATTGCATGTATCTCGACAAGCCGATGCGCGATCATGTGCTCTTGCAAGCTATCGCCCGGGTTAATCGACCTTATGAAGAAGACGGGGGCGTGTTAAAGCCGTGTGGGTTTATCATTGATTTTGTAGGAATCTTCGAGAAGCTTGAAAAGGCGCTTGCCTTCGACTCGGACGTCGTGGCGTCTGTGATTCAGAACGTCGATGAGCTCCAGAAACTCTTCGCCCAGATGATGCATCAAGCGACCATAAGGCATTTGCCGTGGGCTAGCGGGTTTGACGACAAGGCAAAAGAGCGTGCAATAGACCATTTCGAAAACAAGGAGCGTCGAGAAGAGTTCTTTGCGTTTTTCAAACAAGTGCAGACTTTATATGATATACTGTCACCAGACGCTTTTCTCAGCCCCTTTATTCAGGATTACGGACGCTTGTCTGAGCTCTACGGGCTTATTCGAAACACTACAGTTGGACCCCCCATTGACAAGGAGCTAACAGCCAAGACAAAGAAGTTGTTGCGCGGTGCAACAGGGCTTGAGTCGCTTGAGGTCCCTGGAGCGATCTATGAGCTCGACTCAGAGGCTTTGCTAAAACTTAAAGAGAGCAACCTTTCTAGCACAACGAAGGTAATTAATTTGCGAAAGGCGTTGATCAAGCTAGTCATAGAGAAGGGACATTCAGAACCTTATTTGCAGCCTATTGGCGAACGGGTTAGGGCGCTCGAAGAACAGTACGATGATCGCATCAAGACAACTGAAGAGACGCTCCGCGAGTTTGAGAAGCTGGCCGAAGAGTGCATCGATGCTGAATATCAACGAGAAAAGTTAGGACTGAATCCAAACGCCTTTGCCATTTACACGATTCTAGAGCCGATCACTAAGAAAGGCTCAGTTGACCAGGCGGTTTCCATCAACATGCTGTTTGACCAATTCACGGACTACACCTGGGATGAGAAACAAGCAAGCGCACTGCGTGCAGAGCTATACAAGGCACTGCTTCCCGTACTTGGAAAGAAAGAAATGTTCAAGGTAACGAATATTCTCATGGCTCTGCAGCGAGCTTAAGACAAGTGGGAACGCGAGATCAGAATTGTGACTTCACAAAGTGTGACTGTGGCCCAGGAATGGCAGAACGGTGAAGAATTGAAACGCATTGCGTTTCTCTGGGCACAACGAATCAAAGTTTCACCACTTCAGATTCAACTCCGAAAAATGCGAAGCAAGTGGGCGTCGATGTCAACGAACGGCAGGCTGACACTGAACACCGATTTGCTTGAGATGCCCCGAAACCTCGGAGAATTTGTGATTGTGCACGAGCTCGTCCACCTGCTTACGCCGAGCCACGGGAAGCTTTTCAAGAGCTTCATGCATCTGTATCTGCCGGATTGGAGAGAAAGAGAGAAACAGTTGCAGAGCTACAATGAAATCGCGCACAACTGAGTGCAGATGTTAGGTAGACCCCGCGCGTACCACGCCGTGCTTCTAACCATCTCGTAGTCTATTTTTGATTGTCGTCAAATGACCGGAAAACAAGCCAAACGCGCACATCACTTGTATTTTAGCCAGTTAATCGCTTCAGTGACCAAATTCAGGTCTTCACTGCTGCTAATCTCCGGCATCTCGGGACAGTCGTGCGATATCCAGCGTACTTCGTCCTTGTTAAGCCCACTGTAAAAATAGAAGGCGTGCGCATCGATTTCAGGTCGCACGTCGTCCTCTCCTTTACACTCTTTTAGCTGCACAAAAGGTAGAAGTGTGATGGGTCGGATAAGTGGCTCATCCGATTCGAGGGGTGCTAAATACAGACTGCCGCTTTTTAGCTCAGAACGACTTTGGATATCTCTTTCTTGAATTGGCCGCCGTGTCCCTTTAAACACTTTGACTATGTAATTGTGAACGCCATCTTTGTCACGTTCCATGTCATGGGATTTTGGGGTAAACAAAAGAACCGCTGAATAGCGATGGCAAATGGTCTTGTGAGTCTCAATCAGCAGTTTCTTCATCTCCTCTAAACGTATATTCTGGCCCTTTTTACCAATCGCAGCGGAACCGTGTCCTCTCCAAAGATTGCGATAGTTACTCGCGCCGCTAAGCACGTCATTGAGTTTCTTTCTCGTAACTGCCTCTATGAGCTCTTCGCAGCCGGGGCCCCCGAATAGACTAAGAAGCTTGTCTTTTTTTTGCAGATCTTTTCTGACCTCTCGCGTTGCCTTTGCCAGGCGCGACGCCAGTTCGTTCCAATCGCCGAAGCTCGGCTTTATAAAGCGCTTCTCGTAGTTTTCCTGATCTAGCCAAGCACGACTCTCTTGATCGTAGAACGCCGTGTCTTGAGCAAACGCACTTAACATAACCAAAGAATTAAAAACAGCCAAACTTTCGAAAAAACTAAGTAGCAGATTTATTTTATCCTCTGCTGGTTGCTTTGCCGTATATCGCCACAAAATGCGAGCCAGCGGGTACGGCAGACTTTCCAGCCATATGTCAAAGAACTCGTCGCTAGCCTCGAGGCACTCTCGAATTGCTGGTTCGTCCTTACGTTTTACGCCTATTAATTCGGCCCGATCAACGATCTGCGCCCTTCTGTCAGGATCTTTCCAAAGCTCTCGATGCAACTCTGCAATTCTCTTTACTTCCCCTCCTTCCAGAGCCGCTGACCGACTTACGATTAAGTTGCTCGCCTTTATAATCTCATCCTGCTCCTCCAGACTTGGCAAATAAACAGGTGTCTTCAGCAGCTGACGCCTAGAAACCAGCCAGCTCGAGCCTGAGCGAATAGCTTCTCGAATCTGTGAGCCAAGCTGCGAGTTGAAGAAGCCCGCAACAAAATCAGCGCGAGCAATGGTATCCTTCAGCACAAATTGTACATAATTCTGTGGTTTTAGAGTAAACTCGTTTGTTGAAGTCACGACAGGTGCTGTTCCGGACACTGGCAAATATACAGTATTTTGTGCTGCGGCTGCAGACCTACCTGCTTGCGCTGGACCGATAGGTTCGGAGATCTCGCCTAACTCTGCGAAGTGCATTCTACGGTGAGACGCCTCCCTCATAAGTGGTGAGAGGTGAATGACGTGTTCGAAATCAAGACTATGTTCGGTGTTGCGTATCACATCGAGTGAAATAACCGAAGCAAAGTTGTCGACGTCTCTGAAATCTTTATAGGCATTGAGTATCGCCTGAAGGCCCTCATCCCTCAGCAGGTATCTGCCCCTAGCCTTTTCGAAGCCTTTTTCTGAGCAGATGAAAAGAATTCGAGCCTTGCGCTCCTTAGGCTTGTCTTTGTTAAACAAGATTAGACATCCTGGACCAGCACCGTAAAACACCCCTGCGGGAAGGGCTATGACGCATTCGATTAAGTCGTCCTCAATGATTGCCCTGCGAACCATTTCCTCGGCGCCTGTCCTCGAAAGCGTCGCCCGATCCAGAATGATTGCCATGCGGCCGGTTGGCTTGAGGCTTGCAAGCATATGCTGAATCCATCCCCAATCAGCAGAGGATCTTGGGGGGCTCCCATAGATGAACCGATGCCACTGGTTGTCATCATAGATCTGATTATCAACGTATTGGTGCCACGGAGGCTCTGCGACAACGTAATCAAACTGCATCAAAGATGCGTCCGCCACAAATGCAGGGTCGCAAAAAACATCGCCCAAAGCAAGCGTTGAATCGTTGTAATCGTGCAAAAACATGTTCATCTTTGCAACAGCAAAGGTGGTCGGATTGAGCTCTTGTCCGAATAATCTAGGTGCTGCGCTCTTCTGAGCTGGATGCAGTTGCTCGAAGACCAAACGTGCCTTCACTAGAAGTCCTGCTGATCCGCACGCCGGGTCATAAATTGTGGTATAGGGCTGCGGATCTAAGAGACAGGCCGTCAGCCACCCTACCTCTTTCGCGGTGATAGAACTTGTTGTTTCTGTTGTTCCTTCTCTTTCCGTTGTAGCAAATTTTTGTAGCAAGTGTTCAAAAGCACGCCCGAACACAGCCGGTTCCGTTTCATTCAATCCGAGTCGCAGGCGGCTAATGATCTGAATGAGCGTTGCCAGCTGGTTGTCATCCAAAGTTGGGCGGCCGGTCTGCTGCTCAGCATAATCGGTAATGTCGAGCACGCCTCGAAGTTCGGGGTTGAGCCGTGCGACCTCGCGCATAACGCTAGTCACAAACTCTCGAAGAGATCCATCAGCAGGGTGATTGCGAATAGCATTCCACCGATAGTCCAATGGAATGTAAAAACGGACTATGGGACCATGGCCTGTCTTGAGGGCATCCTGATGATCAGCCTCAATAATTGCTTTTGCTGCTTCTTCGCTGCCAAATTTGGCTGAATACTGCACAAATTCATCATCGAACACATCAGATAGCCGTTTAAAAAAGATCAGAGGCAAAATGAAATCTTTATATCTTAGAGTATCAGTAGCGCCGTGAGTCGACTTCGCCACGTCCCAAAGCCAGGCATCTAAGGTTTCGATGTCTAGATTCTTGCTGTGCATTTCAAGAGCAAATATATGTCACAATCAGGCCTTAGACATTTGGTTGTTGCGAATTAAACAAACTTTTTTGCTTGTGAGTTAATATAAACATTCAGTGTGGTTTCGCTGTCTATTATGCGCTTGATTTGCGTGTGCGCGCTTTCAAGAGAAATAACAATTGTTCGCTATCGTTTCGTTAGCCCTGTTCGTTCTGGTGATGGCGATAGGACAAGGTTTCCGACTTCGCACCGCTCCGTCCAGTCTTTTCATCATATTCCGATTCCTTTATAGCCAGCGAGCGTAACGCCGCGTTTTTAGTGACAGCTATGCTAAACAAAATGTTTTTAACTCTCTTCTGAGCAGCTAGAACTATTGTGACCTGCCTCACCTGCTACGGAGGAGTCAACGAGATCGGCGGCAACAAAATCCTCCTCGAGGATCAAGATACGCGACTTTTTCTCGACTTCGGCATGAGTTTCAGCCTTGCCAACCAGTATTTTGATGAGTTCATGCAGCCACGCAAGTGCAACGGTATTATCGATCTCCTTGAATTTGGCTTGCTTCCTAATCTGAGAGGGATATATCGCTGCGATTACCTCGACCACTGCAAACTCCCCTCAGAAGAGACGCGTAGCGTTGATGGGGTTCTTCTCAGCCACGCCCACATGGATCACAACGCGTATGTCCACTATCTAAGGCATGATATCCCGCTGTATTGCACGCAGGGTGCCAAAGATATCATGCAAGCTCTCGATGAAACGGGTTCCTCAGGCACGTGTGAATTAATCTCACTAAAAGAGTCGTTTAAGACCTACGTGAAAAAGAATGGCGACGAGTCGAAGCTATTCGGTGAGAAGGCGAAGAAACCGCGACCGTATAACATCGTGGAGAACCGGTTCACTGTTGGAGGGCTCGATGTTGAGGCTCTGCCGGTAAGCCACTCGCTCGAAGGAGCAACCGCCTACATCCTGCAGACAAGTTCCGGGCCCGTTGTGTACACCGGGGACTTCCGGTTCCACGGCTACAAGGGAGATGAGACGAGACGGTTTGTCGAACGGGCTGCTGAAATGGAGCCGGTTGCCATGGTCTGTGAGGGTACGCGCGTCAATTCAACGCAAGTAGACAGCGAAGAACACGTGAAGGTAGTTGCCAAAGAGCGCGTAGAGAAGACTAACGGTCTCGTGGTTGTGAATTTCCCTGTGAGAGACACCGACCGCATGCAAAGCTTCTATCAGGTGGCGCAGCAAACCGACAGGGCCTTGGTCATCAACATGAAGCAGGCGTATCTGCTTGAACTCTTCAGAACATCCGGAATGGCGACACCGAGAATTGATGATGATCACATCCGAGTGTACATCCCTCGAAAAACGTGGGGCGTCTACAAAGACGACCGGTTCTCAGAGAAGATTCAGCTGCAGGATTATGAGTATTGGGAGCGTGAGTTCCTCGATCACGCCAATGCAGTGACAGCGAAAGATATCAGCGAGAATCAGGATCAATACATCTTCCGCTGTGACTTCTTCGAACTCAAAGAGCTCATCGATGTCAAGCCCGAAGAAGGCAGCAGTTACATTCGGAGCGTGTGCGAACCGTTCGATCTGGAGATGGAGTTAGATTTGAAGAAAGTCGAGAACTGGTTGGCACATTTCGGTCTCTACCCATATACACACATTCATGCGTCAGGACACTTGAACTATGATGAGATACGAGACGTGGTTCAGACTGTGCAGCCGAAAACACTGATTCCAGTACACACGCAGCACCCCGAAGTCTTCAAGAACCTCCACGACAACGTTGTCCTACCTGAAAACGGAGTTAGGATCGCTGTAGATTAGTGAGACTCTCTTAGATCAGAGATCCGTTTTAGTGCAAAAAAGCATTGCCGCCAATTAAGGCAATCTACAAAAAAAACACGTGAAGGGCGCACTTTACAAAACTCAGCTCGTGCAGCTGAGTATTTCCTGCAATTCTTCATACAAGTCGTTTCTGTCATTTTTGAGGTCGCGACAGACGTTTACAGTGCGTATGTGAATTGTTGTTCCATCACGTACGTCAAAATCAGAGACTTTCCTCTGTTCTCTGAACTGCGGGTACAGCATGATGACATCAGGGCTGCTGTACTTTTTCGAATATGCGTACATTTGATAGATGTCTGATCGATCGGCTCCTTCTTTTTTGTCCTTGCTGGTCAACTCTTTGTACTTCGTATCAACAATCAGTGTTCGTTCATCGCGCGTTTTGCGGATCACAATGTCAGGCTTGAGCGGAAGAACATTCTCCGGTTTACCTTGTTCAACATATTTCTGTGCGAAGTGTTTTACTGGCCTTTTTAGCGTTATTTCGTAGAATTTTCCAGCGAACTTACGCTTAATGAACTCGCCGATGAACTCCTCGAAGAGTACGTCCATATCAAAAACGAATGAGAAAACATCGAGAGGACCTGCTCTCAATTCCAAAGCAGCCCGTTCTATGAATAGCTTGCAGAGATTTAGTACCGGTACGTATTCGTCATTTAGTCGGGTAAGCTTCACTTTGCTAAAAAGCTCGGGGATTATCGCGCGCAAAGAGACGTCGTCAAGCATGAAGTATATCTCTTGAAGTTTCTTGACGTTATCAGGGGAGCTGCACGCGCCCAGCAGCAGATGTGTCGTATATTTCAAGATTTGGTTGAGCAGATTATCTGCTGAAAAATCGTCAAATTCGGTGTAAAAACGGTGTTTTAGCGCTGCGTTGTGCTTTATGTGGGAACTAAACTTGATTTTGCCCTTGAGAAACACGACGTTTTCTTCTAGATCGACGTACTCTTTACACATATTTCGCTTTAGCAGTTCAAGCGTGTTTTTCGCAAAGAGGTAGATCAAAAACTCGAAGAAATCGTCGTCGACTCGGCTCAAACGCGAGAGATCAACCTCTTTAATACGCAACCGTTTAGTAAAACTGAGCATAAACAACAAGTTGTGCACGGCCGAGCTAAATATGGCCTCATGACGGTTGTCACCTTCAGAACCTTTTTTCGCAATCTTGGGCAGTATCTGGATCGTCCTCTTGCCAATTCTCATGACGCCGACATACGATGAGGAGCGGATGCTGGCTTCACCGTGGGCATTGAGCGAGACGTCCAGCACCTTCCGCTTTAAACCCTCGCGCCGTCGCATTCTTTCATTGAATCGCTCGATCTGGATAAGTTCTCCGGGGGTGAATGTAAAGCGTGGGTCATCCTGAGTGACCTTGTCGTGCTCAAACATTTGAAAGGTGCTATTTCGCATAAGACTTCAATGCTGCGACGAGCTCCTCAGGACTCTTATATTTGTATATAGTTCCCGCGGGAAAATCCGAATCGTCCAAGCCGATCTTGTCAAGTAACGGCTTGATTTCGGTGAGGTCGGCGTTTTCTACGAAGCCTATCTGGTGTTCTTTATCATAGGGGTCGAGTAGATACCCCAGCCGCTCGTAGTCGTTATAAAAATACTCTTCGAGGAGGGGGACAATCTCGTTGTACCACACGTCGTAGAGTTTCTGCGTTTTGTTCGTTGCTTTTTTCACGTCGATGAAGTAGCTATGCCCGATTTGATGATCTTTATCGACAAGGACTTGTATCTTTAAGTTGAGCTTTTGAAGCAGTGCCCCTAGGTTGAGATCATCGATGTACTCATCGTTCAAACCGGTCTCTTCATACTCAGGCATGAAGGGGATAAACGTGAATCGGCGACGCAACGCAAGATCCATCAGAGCTATGCTGCGGTCTGCACTGTTCATAGTGCCGATTATGTGCAGATTCGCCGGCACGGTGAACATATCATCTGAATAAGGGAGCCTCACTGCTACTGCATTTTCGCCCCCTTCTCGCTTGTCCTCCTCGATCAAGGTGATGAGTTCGCCGAAAACTTTGGGAATGTTTCCACGGTTGATCTCATCAATGATGAGGACGAAGTTCTTGTTGCAGCCTTGCGGAGAACGCGCAGCTTCCGCGATATTCCAGAATACGCCTTTTTTCAGCTTATAGCTCAGATTACTGGCCTCGTTGTCAGTTTCAAGAACGGGACGGATTCCTTCAATGAATTCCTCGTAACTGTAGGATTGATGAAACGTGATAAACTCGACCTGTCCTTTTGCCTGCAACTGATTGAATTCTGCAATGAGCTGATCTCGTGTTTTTTCTGGGTTCTTGCAATGCTCAGGATCATCGTAGACTATCTCTAACGCCCTATTGATGGCCTTGTACGTCTTTCCTGTGCCCGGTGGCCCAAAGAATATGACGTTTGTCGGAGCCATTGGGGGCGGTATAAGCTTCTCTATTTCACTGGCTTGCGCGCGTGTTAGCCTAAAATTCGTGCCTTCCGGGCCCCTCATTATTGTGCTCTCTCGCAATATTGGGTTTTCAAGAAACGCTTGTTTCGAGATATAATGATCACCAAAACATCGTTCGACTCTGGTCATAACGCCCCAGTCGCCAAATTCAGGCTCGGCGAGGCCTCTTTCAGGACGGCTCTCTAATTTGCCAACGCCGTAAATACCAGGGTCGATAGCAGGGTCGCTGCCCGATTGCCAGTAGTAAACGGTGTCACCAACCTCCATTTGGTCTCGCATTTTGTTAGCCGCCCAGGTCACTTGTTCTTGCGGTCTCAGGTGCTCAATTAATTTATAACGGTCAGGACGCGCCTGAAAGATCCACGATTTTCTCGGAGGGTGAGGAGGTTTATGTGGCAAATCTTGGCCGGTCTTCTGTTTGTAAATGTTGTTGAGAATCTCGACCACTTCGGGCGGTGCTCTAGTGAGATAGCCACCTTCGCCTATTTTTGGAACTTTCGTGTCGTAGAACAAGCCGCCCGGGTAGTCTTCCCGGTACTTGCGCTTTTTGTACTGTTCACTGATTTGCGAGAGTTGCTCAAACACGTGTGAGTCCTCAAGGAACTCCCGTTTATTGATCGGGCTATCGAGGTGCGTGTAGTCCTTTAGCCACACGAGGTAACCAGGGCCGCCGGGCTTTTTGTCTTCTTCAGGCCAAACAAAGCTGTCATCGACTGCACTAGCAACTATCGAAACGCCCGAAAAGGCTTCACTATCGGTGGTCAGATGCAAAACGACGTCTCCGGGTTTGACCTCTCGCATCGCCCTGTAGATGTCCTTGACATGACCTTGTGGATCAGGCACACTGGTCTGGCTCGACAACAGGGCCTTGCCCAATGCGTATTCGCCTGACTCGAGGTAGGGATGCCTCTTTAAGTCTCGTTTCTCGACCCAATAAACTGGTGCCGCTCCGGGCGGACGTAATACGTCATCGATTTGCTTCTTTATCGCGTAGAGCGTTTTGACGTCTTCATCGTCAATATCAGGGTTTTCTACAAGATCTGTGTCTGTCGCTTTGTCGACGAAGTTGAACAGCTGGTCTAATTCTACCTCGATGGGGTATGCAGTAACTTTGTCTTGCCCTACGTTCGCTTGGTAAAAGACTTCGAACTGCTTGAATTCGTCGAGAAAATCGGGATAAGATCGGGGATTTTCCAATCCAAGGAAGACAAGTGCGTGATTTGCGCACTCGTTCCTAATCGGCTTATCCTTGAGCTTCCCCCAGAACTCGGACAGTGCCCCAGAAGCTCCCAATTGATGCTCCCAATCGGGATTGTATTCTGTTGCGGCGTCCACCTCTTTGAGCACTTCTGTAATTGCGTTCAGCCCGTGCTTGTTGATGAGATTGGTGGCATTCCCTCCCATCGTCGCAGCCCAAATATAGTTCCTGTTCCACAAACTCTGGAACTTCTGCTCCGTCGGCCCTTGTAAAAATTCATAGAATAAACTCTTCAAAGCCTTCTTCGATTCCATCTCGTGCTCAAACTTAATATTCGGACATCTAGCTGTGTTATTCGCAACCTTCTTTGCCACGTTGGCATAAGCGACTACAAGCTCTTTGTAGAGTTGCGATAAGCGTTCTTTATTGCTCATAGAATCAACTTCCCGACGCATGAATGAGGATTTACTCGCATAGGACTGACTTTTTCATCAAAATATATGTTTCGATAAAAAAAATGCCGACTGAATTGAGATTCGCGCAAACCTGGCGTTTTTTTTGCTTTTCGACTTGCGTTACAAGAAATGCGACGGCACAACTCTGCGCATACTGCGGCCGTGAAAGAACAGCAATAACGTACGATTTAGCCCATAGTTGTAGGATTCACTATAGAAAAGTGCTTCAAAGCAAAAAACGTGAGGCTTCCCATTTGCCTACAATGCTATATGCTCAAAAAGAACAACCTGTTTAAGCCATGATTAAAGCAATCGTTTTGGACATCGATAATACGCTCATCGACTTCGTGAGTATGAAACGAGCGGCTTCTGCGGCTGCAGCCAACGCGATGATCGAAGCAGGCTTGCCTGCTGCTCCGAAAGACCTTTCTGAAAATCTTTTCACGTTTTACCTTGATCACGGAATCGAATCTGATGATGCATTCGAGGAGTACCTCCTGCACGAGTACAAGGCGGTTAACTACCGGATTCTCGCCGCCGCTGTGAACGCCTACCTGAAGGAGAAATACTTGAGCCTCAAGCCATATCCCGGCGTGCTAGAGACACTTCGTGAGCTGAAAAAGCAGGGATTCAAGCTTGGCGTCATCAGCGACGGTTTAAGGCTAAAGGCGTGGATGCGCTTAAACGAAGCGGGGTTAGATGGCTTTTTTGACGCGGTCGTAACGTGCGAGGATACCGGAACAAGGAAGCCAGCACCAGCGCCTTTCTTGCTCATCTGCGATCAGCTAGACGTAGCGCCAGAAGAGTGTCTAATGGTTGGGGACTGGCCTGAAAGAGATGTGGAAGGCGGAAAGCTAGTGGGCATGAAGACGTGCCTCGCAAGATATGGACAAGAGCGACCTGCGGGAGCAGATTATCAAATTGAAGACTTTAAGGAGCTTCTAGACGTTATAGCCGACTGCAAAATGGAAGGAGAGAGTGATTAGTAGTTTAGATTGGGCTGATAAGCCTATCTCTTGCAACGAAATTGGATAGCGAAACATGACATTGCCTATGCGCATATTCCTAACCTGTCCCTGCTGCAAAGCAAAATTTGAGAGTCTAAGCGTAATGATCTCAAGCACGTATGGCAGTTTGACTGATCTCCGTCCAATTCCGAGCGGCGCTGACCCCATGTACATGGTAATCCATACCTGTCCATCGTGTGGCTATACAGGCTATGATGGTGCTTTCAAACGAAAGCATCTCGAAACAGCCCTAAAAGAACGCATACACGAACAGATCACACCACTTATGAAAAATTTCAGCTTGACGCCCAAACAAAAACTACTGCATGAATTCCCTGCCCCCGAACGACAGTACGAATTCGCGGCGTTGATTGCTCAGTGGGAAGGGGATTCTTTACAGTCTATCGGCGATCTTTACTTACGTGCAGCGTGGTGCTGCAAGGACTCGAAAAATCCTAGAAAGGAACGTCTCTACCGGTTGAAAGCCTTAGAATACTTTGAGCGAGCAATAGAGCTAAAAGAGATTTCTGTGGACGATACGGCTGTATATACGTATCTGATTGGTGAGCTTCATCGGCGAGTGGGAGAGATTGGTGCAGCGAACGAGTGGTTTGACAAAGTACCTGCAGCGATTGAAGGGGATCTTAAACAGCAGTGGCTTGTGGAGCTTGCAACCCAACAGAAGACCAATCCGAAAGAGTTCATTGGTCGTGACAAGAATCCTCGATCCTAACGCAACAACGTAATCGTGAAAAAAGCCGGATTCGTGTTGTGATAAGGGCAATCATTTTTGATCTAGATAACGCTTCCTTATCGAAGCGTAGCTCAAATTCAAAAGGGGACTCTATCATCTCAATAAATGAGCATTCCACTTCGATACGTCCGGGCCGCTGTAGGGACACTTTTCAACAATCTCCTCTATATCCGGCATCGACATTAAACAAAGTTGCTCGCCTGTGACCATGCAAGAGAGTGTCGGCAAAGAATCATAAAAGTACTCGCAATCGTCCTGTATGCAGCGCAGTTGCGCCTGTGCTTTGCTTCGTCGTTTCTCCCATTCTTCGTCAACGGGTATCGGTTCAGGTTCCTTATACGTCCCAGCTCGCTTTGCCTTCTCGATTTGGTGTGCCATATATCCTGCGGTCCCGAAATACTTCTTCATCATCTCCTTGAATCTGGCATCGCTTCGAATGCGGTTCAAGTCCTCATCCTCGTCTATGTGCTCGCGATTGCGATATCCCCTCTCCAAGGCTTGCTCCAGGGAGTCCAAAGCCTCTTTTTTGCGGACGGCGAGGGCATGGAGACATGCGATGGAGTAGATTGCCAGCGCCGGGAACGGTTCCCGCAACGGGAGCGAAATCGCTTTCTTGAAACAGCGCATCGCCTCCTCCCTCCCGTCCTTTTTTCTGCTTAGGATGACACCGAGGTCGTAATACCCCAACGCGTATTTCGGGTCGATCTTTATCGCTTTTTTGAGGCAGGAAACGGCCTCCGGGAATTTTCCGTCTGCGTCCAGGGCCTGGCCGAGAAGGTTCAGGGCCGAAGTGTCGTTCGGCTTGATCTCGAGAAGTCTTCGGAACCAGACGGCGGCCTCCTTCGGCCGGTCCAACTGGTACAGGGTCAAGCCCTTGTTGAAAAAGGACGGTACGATCAGGCCGATGTTCTTGTCGAAACACTTCAGGGCTTCCTCGCGCCGGCCGCTTTCCATGAGGCAGAGTCCCAGGTTCGCAGTTGCTCCGAGGCCGGGGTTCGAGCGCTGATATTTCATTTCTGGATCGTCGTTGAGAGCCCGCTTGGACACAGCGATGCCTTCCTCGTATCGATTTTCCTTGTAGTAAGCCAGGCCGAGGTCGTAGTTGGCCAAGACGTGGTTGGGCTGGAGGCGGATGGCTTTTTCGAGGATCGGGATAGCGTCTTTGTTCCAGTCGAGCGCGAGCAGGCAATCGCCGAGCCCATACAAGTTGTCGGGGGAAGTGTCGATCGCGACGGCTTTGCGGAACGCCTCGAGCGCGCCTTCCAGGTTACCTGCCCGGGAGTAGCAATGGGCCAATTTCATCCAAAGGTCGGCGTCTTTCTCTTTGGTCAGGGCAGCCTTCTCAAGATACGGGATAGCTTCCTCATAGCGTTGGGCGTTCATGAAGATGAGGCCGAGCTTTTTGCCGGCTTCGTCCTTCGATTCCTCGGAAAAGTCCTCGGAATCCATCACTTTCCGCAAAACGCTGCGGGCTTCGTCGACTCTGTCTTTCGCAGCGTGGAGCCGGGCCAGGTGGAAGTATCCGATGGCAACATCCGGAGCCGCTTCGACGGTCTTTTCTGCCCAGACGACCGCCTGGAGGTCTTCTCCCTTCAGCGCGAGAACTATCGAAAGTTCGTAGTACAGTCGCGGATCCCGGCCGCCGAGCTCGAGGGCTTTTTTGAAGCGCGTCTCGGCCGAATCCAGGTCGTCGGCATGCGCGGCCTGCAGGCCGAGGAGAAGCCAGCGTTCCGGGTCGGCGCATTCCGAATCTTCGAGCAAACGGGCGATGACGGCGGCCTGTTCGGCCTTTCCTTCGTTCATCAGGTCGCGCAGGACGGACGCTAAAAGGTTGGCGTCGGACTCTTTGATTTGGAAACCCATGATATTACTCTTTTCAACACCTCCTAACTCCATATAGACCACGTCTGGCCTGCCGTCCTTATCATAATTCCAATTCTCAGGTGCAAGCTGATCGTCCCATTTAACCCGTCTCACCTCTTTGAATCCAAATTGTTTGTAGTATGACGGCAAAAAGCCATCAAAACACTTGACTTTGTTACCCCCGTTTTTGATCGCTTCCTTTAAAACAAGCTTAGCGGCGTCTTCTATTAGGGTAGCTACATACTCCCACTGGGAGTGTAGCATTTTCTTATGGTCTTTTACCCACTCCTCGCTGTGATCTTTAACCACGCCATCTAGCAATTCTAGGAATTCCGGAAGGATTTCCGGATCGTTTGGGACGTCGTCTCCCACCAACTGTCGAGCTTGTTCAACTGTTATCATTTTATCACTTCGTTCGTGTTGGCTCCATTTAAACCACGTCCGGTGAGAAGTAACTTAACAATTCCTGTTCTTTTTTCCGCCCCGAACAGCGGGCCCAGAAACCAAACCTGTGAGCAGGAAGAGACAAACTACATAGCCCGCTCGTCGAATTCTTGCGCGGGTGTTTGAGCACCGTTACTGCATCATTAGTATTTTTGGCGTATCGTTTCGTAGTTAGCCTTGATTCCAAGTTCTTTCCAGAGCCCCTCTACCCATTCTTTATCAGTCAAGCGAAAGTTGGAGTAGTGGGTATAATAAATGACGTTGATATCGCCCATTTTGCCTAAGAAATGTTTATGAAACTGTTTCTTAGGCTCGGAGACGCCTAAAACTACGTAGACCGTCTCCTTTGTGGTGCCAATATCTGAGATCTCTTCAAGAAAAAAAGAAACGTTTTCGTGTATCACCTCAGGCGTCAAATAGTCTTGAACGTTGTTTAAATTCGCTTCCGCAATGCCCTTGAACATATCGGTAATGTAAGAGCCGCGAAGAGCCGTATCATTGCACGCATACTTTAGTTTCCGGCCGTGCGTCCAACCCCTAAAGTTGGCCCAAGGTCCGTGTCGAACAAACCCTTCCTTCCTCGAGCAATTGTATGCGATGAATACGTGATTTACGTTCAGTTCGTCGATGTGCGATTCAATTATCGTCGGATCGGCTTCGTCTTCGTGATTCCAAATGGCCCAACTAGAGTAGTCGCCATATTTCTGACGAAGTTTTAGGTATTGTGTTTCATTCATGGCAAAAAGTTCCTATTTTTCCTTACAAATCCCGACTGCGTTGCTTAATCTGCGAGATCAACATCTCGCCAGCATCGCATATAGGTGTCGTAAACCTCCTCAGGAAGGGGATGCTTGTAGTGCCCCCAATCTACACCAGTCATTCCATGCGCTAAGACAGACTTGCGGTTAGTTGCATCCCAGCCGATGATATCTCCAAATTGCTCAGCAACTTGCGGAAGTCGCTCAACCACAGATGTGCCTTACTTGGATCTCGTACTCGCGGAAGGGGGATTCTTTGTCGTTCTAGCCACTTTTCAAACGAGTGGAACATAAAGAAAGGCCTAGCATCGTCTTTTTTGCCAAAATCGTGCGCTGAAACCTCGCTAATTGCGCCAACAACGGACGGGTGCAGCGGAACATAATGCTCGACCCTGTTCTTTTCGTGCTCAGCGAGGACGTGCAGCACGGGCTTCTCTTTGCGGAGTGTAGTTCTGAATTGTCCAACGGTCAAGCGCCGTATCGTGCGCGGTCGCGTTTGAAGGGTGCTCTGTCTTAAGTGCGGGAAGTTGCTAGCTAAAAAAGATGCCACTTCAGATTCATACAAGTGAGAGAAGGCACTAATTACGATAGAACCGAAGGGCCCTGAAATTTGGTGGAATTTATCAAGTCCATTAAGTCACTTTTTGTGTTGTTAGGCAATTTGCCCCTCATGCTAAGTTCCAAAACGACGGGCACAAGTTTAAAAATGATATCTCTAAGGTCAGACAAGCGTGCGTCTATTTCTGCGCTGGAAGTCAAGCTGCCGTGCACGATATCGCTCCGCGTATTGTAGATCGCTTTTGTAATCCTTCGGATCTCTTTTCTATGCTCTTCAGAATCAGCCATCAATATCGCTGTTGCGTCAGCTATTGTTGCAGAAATAGGAGCTCCTTTATCACTTGGCGTGAGCAAGACCTCTAAGATAATGACCAAGCTCAAAAACTCGCTTTTCGCATCCGCTTGCATTTGCGAAAGTGAAAACCATTTGATACAGCGCTCGAGCAAATCTTCTATCTCAGTTAACGAGCCGTGAGATCGACTCAATATTTGTGCTATATCAAATATGCCCGCTTCTTCAAACATACTGACGTGTTCTAGAGTTATTTCAAACGACTGATAAGGGATTACTGGGCTTGTCTTAACTTCAATTTCATCTCCAGCTGATGTGACGGCCAGCATTGTTCGGCTTCCACGAGCTATCTCGCCTTGGAGTCCTATTTTTGGACTTTTTCCTTTTGCTTGCACAACGGAAAGTGCGTAACGCAGAAGATCAGCCAAAGAAGCGGCACTTTCCTCTGCGTACTCCAGGGCCTTTTTTGCTTCTGCAGTATAGGAGAATCGCGCACAAACGGTCCCTTCTAGACTTTCAATCGGTTCTTTTCGCCGCAAAACCGCCAATCTCTTGTCATCCAAGTTTTTCTCGAGCTTTCCCACATCAGTTTGCTGATACATCTCAAGTTCGCGACGGTGCTTAAGGTCTTCCAACTTTTTCATGAGCTTTTCCGCGTCACTTGGCTGATCCATCCCAAGTTCGCGACGGTGCTTAAGGTCTTGACGATTTTTTGGTTGAGGATAGGTGACAAAAGAGGGAAAGTAATCGCGCAGGTCTTCCAAGTCTTGTAGAATACCCCCGCCCTCTAGGTTTGAAAACTTGTTTAAGGGCAGCCCTCTCAATCTTTTCAGTTCCTGCTGAAACCTATCGATTTCGGATTCGTCCTTGCGCAAAGATCTGCAGAGTTTTGCAATCCTGGCCTTGTCGATAGTTACGAGATTTGCATCTCCGATTTGCAAAGCAGGCAAATCCTGTCCAAGCGTAAGACCTTCTAATGGAACGTAAACCACGCACTCTTGAGCAAAGGAAGCAAGCGCCGCAACCATTTGGCGAACATGCTGTGATACAACTTCTTCAAACGTCGTTGCGTTGGAATTTTTGACGCACTTAACGACTATTGACCCAATCGTTTCTTCCACATATTCTTTGGAGAATTTTTGGCGTATCCAACTAATATCAGCTATCTGTTCAACAACTTGCGGAAACGCAGGGAATGCAGCTAACATAGAGTCATTTGAGGAGAGATGCGGTGGAGTCCCATTTCTGCTCAGTCGCTCGAAGTCTACTGTCAGGTTCTGGATGACTACTTCAATGATTTTTCGAGCTATCTGGTTCTTGCTCTTTTCATTCAATCTTTTTGGCTTGGAAAGGCCTTTCGCCATAAAGTCTCAATAAGAATTCTGGATTGAAAGTTGTTAAGTGTTTAGGGGATTCAGCGATATGCTGATTTCGAATAACTTCTCAGGAAGGAAAAAAGCACGATAGTAAAAAATATTTTCGTTGAATTAAATACGGAAGACGAGAACTTAGCGGATTAGATTGAAGCAAGAATCCTATTTGGCGAGGGAAGTAGCATTTGTGCTTCAGCTGGTGTTTAAAGTTCAAGGCAATCTTGTAATAATCTAGCACCTTGAAAATGGGCTAGCGAAGAAGGGATCAAGATGACAAAAAGTCTTTACAATCCGCAGCATATTTCTGACGTTGTCATTACCCTTGAAAGGACAATGTGTTACGGTACGTGTCCCGTTTATAAGTTAGTCGTTCGAGGAAACGGAGTACTTTCTTATGACGGCGAATATTTCGTCAAAGTAACTGGGCATCAGACAGCAACCGTTAGCGAAGCGCAAATACGGGATTTACTTTCTGAATTTAAAAAAGCGCACTATTTTGCGCTTAAAGACTCATATGACAGCTATGACTGCACGTGTATGCCTGATACAATTACATCGCTGTCAGTGGGTGGAAGAACAAAACGTGTCTTCCACTATCATGGTGATTGCAGTGCCCCTAAAAGGCTGACTCGGCTCGAAGATGCTATCGATAGGATCGTTGATACGGGCCGTTGGGTCAAGCTGAGAGAATTTTAGCAGTGTAGCATCTTCCAAGTGAGATATCAGTCAGTAAGAGATACATCTCGCCAGTGCTTCATGTAAATGTCGTAAACATCCTCAGGAAGGGGGTGCTTATAGTGTTCCCAGTCTACTCCAGTCATCCCATGCGCCAAGACGTACTTGCGGTTTGTCGCATCCCATCCTAATATATCCCCAAATTGTTCTGCGAACTTGCGGAAGTCGCTAAGCCACAGATGTGCCTTGCTTGAATCTCGCACTCGTGGAAGGGGGATTTTCTGCCGCTCAAGCCACTTTTCAAACGAGTGAAACATGAAGAAGGGCTTGGCATCGTCATTTTCGTCAAAATCGCGCGCTAAAACCTCTCTTATTGCGCCTATCACCACAGGATGCAAAGGCACGTAATGCTCGACCCTGTTCTTTTCTTGCTCAGCGAAAACGTGCAGCACGGGCTTCTCTTCGTTGAGTGCAGTTCTGAACTGCCCGAACGTCAAGCGCTGTATTGTGCTCGGTCGTAATCCTGTGTAAGATGCAAGGAGTGCAAAAGCGCGGTAGTTCCGTATCTTTGCAGGATCAGCTCCTTTTTCTTCCTTAGCAGCGATCCTCTGAAACACTGAGTGAATATCTTCACGAGTGACAATCCTCTCCGTTAGTGCTTTTTTGACTTTGATCGTCTTCGGCCTTTCGAGAAACAGCTTAAAGGAGAGGTAGCTCGGATCAATCTTCGTTTGGGCTAAGAAATTGAGAAAACCGACTGCGAAGCTCAGCACTTTCGAATGCGAATCTTGCGATTGATACTTCTCAAGGACAAATGTTCTGAGGCCTGTTACAGTTTGGTGTGAAATCTCGCCTTTTGTAGATTGCCACAGAGTCTCTGAAGATCTGATTATCCAATCCTTTGATTTCTTCGCCATCCCTTCGCTGCGGTAAGCGACATATGCGCCGAGCTCTTCCCGCGTGAAGTTAAGCGCAAGCGCACGCGAGGTGCGGTCATGCACCACATTCACCGGCTCGTTGGCAGCGGAGCCATCACGAAGCTGAATGACTACTTGCTTATCGTCGCTCCGGGAAACGCCGAGCTCCTGCGACTCCTTTTTGGGAAATAGATCAGTGGCTATTTCGCTGGATATTCTGACATCAAGAGGGGGCGCTCCGGACTTCGGTGCGGGCAGGGTTATTTGCTGCTGGGCTTCGCCTGGCCGGGCGAGGCTGATCATGTCGACCGCTCCGGGCTTCAGTTTTTGTAGTTTCCCCCTAGGTTTTCTTTTTGGCGAGCCTTCGACTTCACTCTCGTCGGGAATAAGTTCCTCGGCAAGGAACTCGCGCGAGTGGATGCTGCCGTCTTCATCGGTGAAGTAGTAGATTTCCGAGCCGCCTTCAATGTCGTCTTCGGGCGATAGATCAGTCGTCTCTTGCCACGTCAGATCGGGCTCACGAGAGTTGTGCAACTTTTGGTCAGAGTTGTGCAACTTTTTATCCTTGTTGTGCTTCTTTTTTACCATGATCCTCGTATCCGACAAAGGCCAAATGGACGGCTCTAGCACTGCCGATTGCAAAAAGAACGATGGGCTCGGCCGGATTCGAACCGGCGACCTCCGCCGTGTGAAGGCGACGTCATAACCACCTAGACCACGAGCCCTGCTTCCCACGTCCGTTGCAAAACAGATAAGTTTATCGTTCGGCCACT
>Ga0181533_1000666_pt1 | contig 46250 bp, 30 predicted proteins | sample PEATcosm2014_Bin_45_FD_119772 | JGI IMG/M metagenome (GOLD analysis project Ga0181533, IMG submission 119772) | Peatland microbial communities from MTU Mesocosm Facility, Houghton, MI, USA - PEATcosm2014_Bin11_60_metaG | ecosystem: Environmental > Terrestrial > Soil > Wetlands > Peat | place... | reverse complement strand
CTCTTCCGCCGTGGCCTCTTCCGGCATATTCACGGTCTTGGAAATGGCGCCGGAAAGGAAGGGCTGCACGGCAGCCATCATGCGCACGTGGCCCATGTAATGGATGGAGCGCTTGCCGTTGGCCGGTTTCAGCGAGCAGTCAAATACCGGCAGGTGCTCCGCCTTCAGGTACGGCGCGCCCTCGATGGTGCCATGCTGGTCGATGTAATTGACGATTTCGGAGGCCTCCTGGTCGCTGTAGCCGAGCTTGAGGAGCGCCGTGGGCACCATGTTGTTGACGATTTTGATGAGCCCGCCGCCGACCAGTTTCTTGTATTTCACCAGGGCCAGGTCCGGCTCAATGCCCGTGGTGTCGCAATCCATCATGAAGCCAATCGTCCCGGTGGGCGCCAATACCGTAACCTGCGCGTTGCGGTAGCCGTACTTCATGCCGCTGGCCAGGCACTCATCCCAGGTCTTCTTCGTCGCCTCCCACATATTCTCGGGGACATTGCGCGCGTTGATGTGCGAGAGCGACTGGCGGTGCATGGAAATGACCCCCAGGAAGGAGTCGCGATTAACGGGGAAGCCCGGAAAGGGCTCCAGTTCCCCCGCGATGCGCGACGACTGGAGGTAAGCCTCGCCGTGCATGAGAGCGGTGATGGCCGCCGAGAAGTCGCGCCCGCCGTCGGAATCGTAGGGCAGCCCGTTGGCCATGAGCAGCGCGCCCAGGTTCGCGTAACCGAGTCCCAGCGGACGGAAGTCGTGCGAATTCTTGGCGATCCGATCCGTCGGGTAGCTGGCGTTGTCCACCAGAATTTCCTGCGCCGTAATCATGATGTCCACGGCGTGTTTGAAGGGCTCCACGTCGAACTTGCCGTCGGGGGTGAGGAACTTCATCAGGTTCAGTGACGCCAGGTTGCAGGCGGAGTCGTCCAGAAACATGTACTCGCTGCAAGGGTTGGAGGCATGGATGGGCGCCGTGGCCTTGCAGGTGTGCCACTTGTTGATGTTGGTATCATACTGCATGCCGGGGTCGCCGCACTGGCACGCGGCCTCGGCGATCATCTTCATCAGGTCACGGGCGCGATACACTTTGGCCACCTCGCCGGTGCTGATGTGGCGCGTCGCCCAGTCCTTATCCTCCACCACCGCCTTCATGAAATCGTCAGTGACGCGCACGCTGTTATTGGCATTCTGAAAGAAGATGGAGCTATACGCCTCACCGTCGATGGCCGGATCGTAACCCGCATCCACCAAGGCCCAGGCCTTGCGCTCCTCCTTGGCCTTGCATCCAATGAATTCTTCGATGTCGGGGTGGTCGACATTCAGGATCACCATTTTGGCGGCGCGACGCGTCTTGCCGCCGGATTTGATAACCCCGGCAAAGGCGTCGTAGCCCTTCATAAAGGACAGGGGACCCGAGGCCACACCACCGCCCGACAGCGCCTCCACTGAGGACCGGAGAGGTGAGAGGTTCGTCCCCGTTCCCGAACCCCACTTGAAGAGCATCCCTTCCACTTTGGCCAGATTCAGGATGCTTTCGAGGTTATCTTGAACGGAATTAATGAAGCAGGCTGAGCACTGGGGGTGCCGGTAGGCCTCGGTCTCCTTCTTGACGCCGCCCGTGGCCGGATCCCAGAACCAGCCACTCCCCTGGGAGCTGCGGTGGTACTTGTGCCAGAGGCCGCAATTAAACCAAACCGGTGAATTGAACACCGCCTTCTGCCGAACCAGAATGTGCGTCAATTCGTCGTGAAAGTTTTTGGCATCTTCCTCACTGCGGAAGTATCCGCCCCCCACGCCCCACTGCGCGATGGTGTCGGCCACGCGGCTAATCAGTTGCCGCACGCTCGACTCGCGCTCCGGCGTCCCCAGCTTGCCGTGGAAGTACTTCGACGCCACAATGTTGGTGGCGGTCTGTGTCCAGTCCTTGGGCACTTCCACGTTGCGCTGCTCAAAAATAACTTTGCCCTTTTCATTCTGGATCGAGGCGGTCCGCATTTCCCACTCGAGCTCATCCAGGGGGTGGCCGCCGGCCTTGGTGAAAAGCCGTTTTACGGTAATACCACGCTTGCTCGATGTTTCCGCACCAGGGCCCCAGGACTTGGTTTCAGTCGACACAGCATCCCTCTCTGCCATAGCACTCCTCCAAGAAAGTGGGGTTACCCCTACATGATTTGTCGCTGGTGCGGCCTGGTCACAGCGGATAGATATTGCTTGTTCGCGTGCCCCGCTGCCGGTTTTGCCCCCCTCCGGGCGGATCCGGCACCGCAACGGCTGGGGGCGAATCTAACTCGGACCGTTGGGTTTGTCAAGAGGGAAAAACACAACATATAGTGGTTTAGCGGGTGGTACCGACAAAATCTTGTGGAAAACCTCTTGAAAACATGGGACACGGGATACGGGGCACGGGATACGGGGTTAGGGATTAGAGTTCGGGGTTGGGGGAATAGTCCTTGGTGGCACGGGTTTTGGAATCCAGGGCCCGGGATACGTATGTCCGAATTGGCGTCGAGCGTCCCGAAACCCGTGTCCCGTGCCCCGTATCCCGTGTCCCGTATCCCGTGCCCCGTGTCCCGTATCCCGGTTTTTAGCTGGGCAGGGGCGCTTTCAGATTGACCTTGGATAGGGACTTCACCAGCGCCGCTTCCACCGTCTCTTTCGCCAGTCCGCGCGCCACGGCAACCTCATCCACCAGAAGTTGCCAGGAGCGGTCCAACATTTTCTTCTCGCGGAAGGAGAGGGGCTTGGCTTGATTCAGAATAATAAGGGTTTTCAGGACCTCGGCCACCTGCATCAGCGAGCCGTTCCGCATCTTCTCGGAGTTTTCCTTAAATCTCCCCTTCCAATCGCCCGCGGATTTACAGCGGCCCTTTTGTAAGTATTCGAGAATATCGCCGATTTGGCTGCTCTTGGTGACCCTGCGCAGACCCACGTTGGCTACACTGCTCAAGGGTACCATCACTCGCATGCTCGTGGAGCTGAGCTTCAATAAATAAAACATTTCCGGCTGACCGGTAAGATTCCGGGTGGAAATCTGTTCGACGATGCCGACACCTTGGTTGGGATAGACAACTTTATCGCCTATCTGGAATTGCATGAAATGCATGGGACTCCTTGAAGGTTATGAATGGCGGTCACAGAACACCTCATATTAACCCCGAAACTGTCGGAAGTCAAACAAATAGAGGCAGCAGACAGACTGCGCCATGCATCGTATAATGGGGTTGGATCATTTCTGCCAGGGCTTGGTGAAATGCTGACTAGACACGTGCTTATGACGGTGGCCTTTGCGTTGTTTATTCCCAGTCAGGTTTTCTGGCTGTGGCAGGTGCGCACGCTGGGCATAAAATTCATTCGCCACCAGTCCGTGCGGCGCTGGTTGGAATGGTCGGGAGTAGGCATTTACGTGGCCTTGCTAGCTTTCAATACGCTTGGGTCAAGAACTGCTCCTGAGCCCGCCCACCTGACGCTCGAAGCCGCACTATTGCAAGCGCCCTTTCGCTGGTGGATGCTCGCTTCCTTGCTGGGGTTCGTGGTGGTTTCCGCCTTCTACCTCTGTGGACGCCTGGGAAGGGCGGTTTATTGGGTGTACCGGAAGCTGCTTCCCCCCTCGAACCCCGGGGGCGAGCGCTTGCTCTCGCCTGCGCGCCGCCACTTTCTTGCCCGAACGGCCGTGGCCGTCAGCGCCACGCCCTTCGCGGCCTGCGCCTATGGCTTGCTGTATGAGCGCACGGAGATTGAGACCACGCACCAGCGGATCATGCTGCGGCGGTTGCCCAGTGCCTTCGACGGCTTTCGCATTGCGCAGCTTTCTGACATTCATGTCGGCCCCTTCATGCCGGCTGAGGACATCCGCAAATACGTCGCCATGGTGAATCAGTTGCAGCCGGATTTGGTGGCGCTGACCGGCGACTTCGTCACCTGGGAGGCCTCGCCGGAGCGCGCCGTGGTGGAAGCCTTGTCCGGGCTCAAGGCGCCGTTCGGTATTTTCGGATGCTTGGGCAATCATGAGGCCTGGGCCCACGTGGAAGACTCCATCACTGGCCTTTTCGCCGAGCGCGGGGTCAAAATCCTCCGCCTTGAAAACGCCACGATCGAATCCGCCGGCGAGCGCCTGAATTTAATCGGCGTGGATTACCAAAGCCGGGTGCGCTTCGGCCCGCCGGGCGATGGAATCGTGAGCCAGTATTTGCAAGGCGTTGAGCCTCTCCTGCTGCCCGGCGCCGTCAACATCCTTCTCAGCCACAATCCCAACACCTTCGACCGCGCCGCCGAACTCGGCATCGACCTGAGCCTGGCCGGCCACACCCACGGCGGCCAAGTGACGCTGGAATATATCTCGCCTGACCTTTCCCCCGCCCGCTTGATCACGGCCTACGTGCGCGGCTGGTTCCAAAAAGCGGGGTCGCAGCTCTACGTCAACCGCGGCATCGGAACCATCTTTTCCCCCGTGCGCTTCGGCTCTCCGCCGGAAATCACTTTGTATGAACTGAAGCGCGGGTAGGGCATCGGAAGCTTTCAGCTATCAGCTATCAGCTTTCACCATGTCGCTCGCGCGGGGGGGTGTAGGGCCGAGCGGCGCCCGGCCTCATGCCGCTCGCGTGAGAGAGGGAGAATGCGCAGACCCCAAGAACAGGGGTCTGCGCCAGCCCGCGTATTTCTGGATTTTCCCCGTGGCCGTCTTGAGCAGCTCAGCGAGAAAGCTAAAATGTTTGGGCACTTTTTTAGCAGTTCGCTTTTCTGGAGGTTCGGCCTTTCAAAGTGGGACAAGGTCCGCCAGAGAACGCTTCTGTAAACCAGCCAGCCACCGCGCCATGCTGGGATCGCCCGCTACGCGGGCCGGCGCGAAAAGCCGCGGACCTTCAGAACAGGGCCGCGCTACATTTGCTTCTTTGGATTCACGCTTCTGAATCCGAGGGTGGCTCTGTCGTTGAGATATGTGGTTTTCCGCAGGAAGAGCCGCAGACCTCAACGGCGGAGGTCTGCGCTACGCTTGCTTGTCACTTAACTTCGGCCGATTCATTTCTACATCGTCGCTTGAAAAATCCTACTTCTGCCACGGTCTGGTAGGGTATGGTGTGTCGTATCCTTTGCTATCCCACCACAGGATTTGGTTTAACACGTCGCTCGGGTTCTCATCCACTTCTGACCAGTCCATCTCCATCGACTGCCGCGCCGCCCGGAGCTGATTCCCGTGCAAGGCATTGAGCGGGGGGTTCAGCTCATCCAGGCGAACCTTGGGAATCAAGGCATCGTAAGGAGTCATGTCAGGTTGTTTCGCGAATATGCTCGTCATGGGCCGAGCTCGTTTCAGATACGAGGTTTGCGGGGCAACGCCGAGGATATCCTGAATCGTCCGGAGCAGGCTGAGTTGAGTGTAATTGTTCGAATCCACCGCATTCCTGCGAACGCTCGGGCCCACCGCAAGACAGACGGTCCGGTGGCCGTCCACGTGGTCCACACCGTCCTGGGCGTCGTCTTCAACTGCAAGAATCAGGCTCTTGGGCCAGTACTGGGTTTTCGAAATTGCATCCACAATGCGCCCCAGCGCCAGGTCGTTGTCGGCCACCATGGCCCGCGGCGTGGGGAATCCGGGGCGTGTGCCCATCGTGTGATCGTTGCCCAGTTTGATAATACAGAGGTCCGGCAGATCCCCGTTCTTATCGAAGATGGCCAGTTCACGAAGGAACTCTGCTGCCCGGATCTGGTCCGGGATTTGCAAAGCACCATGCGGATAGCGCGGGTCGATGATGCTTTGGAACACCGGCACGGCCGCCCGTGAACCGACCACGCCCTGCCATTGGCCTGCCTGGTAAACGTGCCAATATTCAGTCCAACCAAGCAGTTCCCGTTCGAGCATGTCACTCGCACTCTGGGCTAAAAGGTCCCATTTCGACTGCAGGCAGATTTCGCCATAGATGCGGACCGTCGGTTGGCGGGGCCCCCCTTGCCAGAAAAAACCCGTGGGCGAAATCACCATCGCATCGCCCATGTCTACGGAGTAGCCGCGAGGCGCGCCGCCGGCAAATGCACGCTCCACATAGTCGCTGACGTACCCCTGCATGAGCCAGTGGTGGCCGTCAAAGCTGACCGCCCCAGCGACATAAAAGTTATCGAGGAGCACATACTGCTCGGCCAACGCGTGGTTGTTTGGGGTCACGTCCCGGCCGTACATCACTAGCTTGGGATCACCGTTCCCTTTGGAGATGTCGCCGAACACCTGGTCATAGGTGCGGTTCTCCTTGATGATCAGGAAGAGGTGCCGGACACCGGTAGATGCCAAATCCGATGGGCCTTCGGCCGGCGCCCATTTCGGCTCGTTCGCCGCGATCACCTCGCGCAAGCCCGCCACCCTTCGCATCAGTATAGACACTGGAAGCGCCAACAGCGACCCTTCGGGTCGATGAGTCGCGTTGCCCTGAGCATTGACGGTGTTACCCATTCTACCCACGCCTTTGATATTGATGACGCGAAGACCGCCTTCCCGATCCACTACGAGACCAGAGGGAAACCAGCCGGTCGGCATGGCACCAGCGAGTTTCCAGTGCTTGCCTTCGGCAGTGAGGATAACGATTGCATCGTTCCCGCCGCTGGCGACATACAGTGTTTTCCCGTCCGGGGCGAAGGCCACATTGGTCGGCTGTGCCCCCGTCCGCGCCCCCGGCCACGAAGGGATCTTGAACTCCGCCGTTTGCAGGCTGGTGGTATCGATGATTGACACGGAATCGGAGTGGCTGTTGGCCACCGCGAGCGTGCTCTCATCGAGGCTCAGCGCAATTCCGGAGGGACCCAGCCCCACATCGATTTCGCGGGTGGACAGAGTCTGGGCATTGACAATAGTGAGGGTGCCGGAAGTCGAGGAGCCGGTCACAGGATCCGTCAGTATAAGCGATCCGCTGCTGGCGCTTGTGGTCTGGTTTGGGCCTGGACGGCGCCCCCCCCGGTTCGATACGAAGACTGCGCCGTGCCGCAGGGAAACAGCGACGCCGAACGGAGCCATCCCAACCGACACTTCAAGCTTCAGCTTTCGCGAGCTTGCGTCGAACACAGCCAGGGAGTTATTGCGGCTCATCGCGACATAAGCCGTCTTGCCGTCGGGTGAAAACGCGATGCCTACGGGAACCGGGTGCCCAAACAGCGGGATGCGCTCCGTCTTCTGCGGCAGCCCGGATTCCGATACTTCGATGACGAGGATGTTGTCCGGTCCGGTCCCCGAGGTTTGGCTCGCCCATAATTCGCGATCTCCGGGCCGGAAGGCAATCCCCATGTACGACGTGCTCGGGCACTTCACTTCCGCCAGTTGCACTCCAGTCGAGCCGTCCATGAACAGGATGCTGCGCGAGTTCAGCACGGCGACGACACGCTTTCTCGAATCGAAAGTCAGGTCCACCGGCCGGCCAGAGATCAAAGTCTGCTGCCCCCAGGGCCGCAGCAGCTGGCTCGTGGACAACAGATAGAATCCGTTGGCCTGCTCTCCGACTGGAGCGGTGCTCCTGAGGATTGGGAAAAGGCCACTCTCCACGGCACCGAGTATACCGACACTCACTAGCACAAGGAGAAATAAGAGCTTTCTCATATCTCGTCTCCCACCCCCGCAGCACTCGGGGGCTAATGGCGTTGCTTACCAGAGCACCTTCAGTGCGAACTGCGTCTAATGCGGCGTGTTCGCCTGCCCACTGATGAGACCGGCGGTCGAAGAAGTCACGGTCGTACTCGGAGTGCTAAACTGAACCATGTTGAAGACGCTGACGAGCTCGGCGCGGAACTGCAGGTTAAACGCCACGGTCCTCGGAAGGGCGGGGGCTCAAGCCCCGCCCTTCCAGACCCGTGGTGAGAAATCCGAGCTAGTCGCTTGCTGGCGGTGCGCTTTCCTACCAGACAAACTTGAGCGCGAGTTGGACATCCCGAGGCGAGCCTGCACCAAGGAATTCCATGAAAGTGCTCGAGCCTAGGCTGGTGCTTGTCTCGCCACCCAATTGAGTCCCAAAGTTGACGTTATTGAAAATATTATAAAACTCACCCCTCAACTCGAGATATTTAGACTCTGTGAATTTGAAGTCCTTTGAAAGGACAAAGTCAAAATCTTGATAGCGTGGAGCTCTCAATATGTTGCGTCCCACGTTACCGAAGGTGTCGGGGGCTGGCATGGCAAAGGCCGCAGGGTTGTACCAATGAAGAAAATTCTGTTGAAATCCCGGCGGCCGAAGCGAGACCCCGGGCACGCGGCTTGCACGCTCCGTCTCGCTGACCGGGGCGATATTGGCATTATCCGAGGCGATACTGACGTTCAAGGGCGGGCCGCTAGTGAAGGTGGCAATACCGCTGGCCTGCCAACCTCCAATCAGAGCGTTCAGGCTCCGCCCCGTGCCGCTGGCGAAGCGCCTGCCGTTTCCGAAGGGCAGTCGGTAAGCATAGCTGGCGACGAAAATGTGAGGAAAGTTGAAGTCACAATCCCCGTAGTCTGCGTTTATATCGTAAGGGTTTTGAATGGTCGCCGATTGGCCTTCGTCCTGAACCGACAGGCACTTGGAATAGGTGTACGAGACGCGGAAGCTAACGCCTTGGGAAAAGCGTCTCTCCAGCTCAACTAAGAGGCCGTTGTAATTCCCCCTCCCTTGATTTATATCATAGGAGAATTGGCCAAAAAATGGAAAAGGTGTGCGAGGAGCTACGGGTCCAGGACCCATATTCTGGGGCAGCACCGCGTTGTACATGGGCTGGATGAAAAGATGGCGGCTTTCGGATCCCACATAGTCCAGGCTAAGTGACAGGTTGGGGGTAAGTTGATCCTGCAGCCCGAAATTGTATTCCATTACGTAGGGAATCTTTAGGCGTGGATCTGCGCCGAAGTTCATTTGTGGAGTGGTAGTGTTCGGAGGCAAAAAGGACGCGGCGGTGGGAAGAGCGTTAGTGAACAGTGTAGGCACACCGCGATTCAGTCCTCCCTCCGAAACAGCAGCTGACCAGGGCCACGCGGTGCGAGGATCCTGGGCCTCCCGTACCGCAGTGTCAGCGTGGTCATCTAAAACTGCAAATGCTGTGCGGAGCACCATCTTGTTGGGTAGCTTATAAGCGAAGCCCAAGCGCGGTTGCCAGCCGTTATACTTCGGATCGAAATAGGTTGACCTCACATTGGGACCAGCCCAACTGGGTGGGTTCGGATTGGCAGCTGTAGGTACTTGCGTGAAGGGCACCGGCATCAGCATGCAGGATTCAATAACCTGATTCAGCCCTGCCGTAGTCGCGTAAGTAGAACTCGCAGGGACAGGACATTCCGGATTCCACCCCGAAACTTCGTTATTCTTCCAATGCACGGGCGCAACGAAGTCCCACCGCAGGCCTATTTGGACGTTGAGCTTCCTGGTGGCCTGCCAGTTATCCTGAGCGTAATAGCCCTGCCACAATGTGCGGGTATTGGCGTCTTGTTGGCCCGCCGAAGTCTTAAGGGTGGAAGGGAGATTCAGGAGCATGCTGGCTAAGCCGTCCCCTGTTGACGAGAGATTGGTCCCGGTAGCTGTAATAGCGCTGGTCGGATATTGGTCAAACCCCACGGTTGCGCTCCACGAGGAGTCGACTTGGTGATAGTGGTAGAAGAGAAATCCCGCGCCGAGTGTATGCGAACCGCGGACTTTCTGGAAATCGGCGGCGAACTCATGATTCCTCTGGGGTCCTTGCGGAGACGCGTTATCGCAGGTACTGGTCAGGCGAGGGGAGAGAGTGATCTGTGGAACAAGGGGGATTCCGTCATGGATAGGCTCGAGTCCTTGGAAGCCAAGTTCGTTAACAAGCGCCATTGCACTGGCAGACATATGGTCGGGACCGCAATAACCCCCATAGACGTCCGAATACGTATAGCCATAATGAGCGATAACCAAGGAGGTCGGACTGAAAAGGTGGGTGTACCCCACTGAAACGACGCGCGCGAGGTTCTGCCTGATACCTGTGCCAGCCAGGAGAGCATTGGGGAGTGTTTTCTTGGGCTGGGCGTAGTAAAAACCGCCTTGGAGTGTGTCATTATTGCCAAAGGTATGGTTGAGCTTTGCTCCGATTTGCGCGCTGGTGATGATCTGGGGGCTAGCGACCGTATAATTGGGGAAGCTGTTTCCCCCCGGACCATAGTTCGGCAGAGGGTAGAAAGCCTTCAAATAGGTCGTCACTTGCGCTGGGTCAGCTATCAAGTTGCTCGGGACGCTGTTCCCGGGAAGAGGATCGCGGACCAGTCCTGTGCTCTGCGCCACCAACCCCGTGACCGAATCAGTCGCCCCCGCCGTAACTTGACGGGTGCTGTAGGGATTGTAGAGCTGCCCCGAAATTATAGGCCTGCCCAATGAGTCAGTGCCGACTTGGGTTGTCGTCAGGATATCCGAGAAGTTTCCACCCATCTCGCCGGGAGTCGGAACATTGGCCAACTGGGTGAATCCCTGGTTCGCCCGAAAGCCTTCATAGTATCCGAAAAAGTAAGTTTTTTTCAGCCGGCCGTCATAACCAGGAAACATAACCGGTCCACCCACAGTTGCCCCAAACTGGTTCTGGCGATAGGCGGGCTTCGGTGAACGGGTGTAATTGGTAAAGAAGTTCGCCGCCTCGAGATCATCATTGCGAATGAACTCGTACATATCCCCATGAAGCTGATTTCCCCCCGACTTGATGGCAACACTCACATTAGCGCCAGAGGAGATAGTCAGTTGAGCATCCGTTATGTGGGACTGGATGCTGAACTCTTCAATCGCATCCGGGGGCGGACTTACCGCCCAAGCATCGTCGAAAGTGGAGTTGTTTTCTGCTCCGTCTAACGTAAAGTTGTTTTGCTGTCCCCGCTGCCCGGTAACGGAAGGGGTGATTCCTCCCGCACCGATGGTAATTTGGTAGGATGCCTGCGAAGTACTTTCTTTAGGGGCCGATCCCGGCATAAGCAATATAAGCTCCGTAAACTGCCGACCGTTCAAGGGCAAATCAACCACTTCGTGGGTTCCAACCACATCTCCCAGCGTGGCGCTCGCGGTTCTCAGCATGGGGGGCGCTGAAATCACTCGTACTTCCTGTGTCGTCGCCCCGACCTGAAGTGTATAGTCAACCTCTAAATTCTGATTCACCAGCAGTTCCACATCCGCTTGGATGGCTGTCGCAAAACCTTGCTTGGAAACCGTCACCGAATAGTGGGCGGGCGGCATCTGGGTGATTGAGTAAAAGCCGACACTGTCGGTCATGGCTCTCCGCACCTGTCCGTTCGATAAACTCTTTATCACGACTTCAGCCCCGGGAACCAACGCCCCGGAGGCATCACTTACTGTCCCGTGGAAGGCTCCATTCACGGTTTGAGCCGCTGCGTCTCCGCCCGTGAAGCACAAAAGCAGCAACGCGGCGACCGTGAGTGATCCCAAATCCTTAAAATCCCATTTCCAACTCATGGCGATTTCTCCTCCTCATTGTATTTCTCACTCGCACAATAGCGACTTTGAGTCTGCCCTTTAACCCTCAAGGGATTTAACTTACCGAGGCACGGAGCTTTGACCCAAGCGACCGTCACGCAACCCCAAGGGCAGTATGTTCAACTCGAGCGGTTGAGGTCACGCCCAAACAGGCAACACCGCAAATGAGCTCTTTCTGGAGATCAGACCGAATACCCATCAAAGCGGGCGCATAATGTCTCGTCAAAGTCGCCGATAAACGGTACTTCTGCAACTATTCGCGCCTAACTTTAGGATTAGGGGATTTTCTCGTAAAGATAATGAGGGTTACAGAAAAAGGCAACTGATTGATACCCCCACCAGCCCTGCCGGGAGGTCAACGTGCATTGCCAGCACGAAGTTCGCCGCGAGTAACTGGAAATTTCGAATCTGTCACATTAGGTAACGTGGCGCCTGTGGGGTTACATAACACCGCATCCCCGTGCATAAAAAGGCCGTTTCAAATTGAATCCCGCAACAAACGGATATAGAATCTACCGGGTGGTAGCGAAGGCAGGTATTTCCAAGCCTCCTGCGCGCGCTTGCCCCCACGCACGGAACAATGCCCCATCGGCTGAAGAGACTGCTCATGCGTGCTGGAGGTACGGGCGTAATGGATAGAGTTCGGCGATAAGAAGGAAGACCGTAACATGTCGCTCGATAAGAAAGCATCACATATTGAAATTTCCACGGCCCTCGAAAAAGTCTTGGGCAGCAAAACGTTTTCTCGCGCTGACTCGATTCGGAAAATCCTCAAATTTATTGGTGAAAAGGCGATCGAAGGAGATGTCGATAATATCAAGGAATATTCAATTGCTACTGATGGCCTGGGGCGGGCGCCGGACTTTGACCCCAAGGCTGATAGCATTGTGCGCATCCAAGTGCAGCGACTGCGCAAAAGGCTCGAGGAGTATTACAGCGACGAAGGAGCTGGGGACCCGGTTCGGATCGAAATACCTGCCGGACACTATGTTCCTACGTTTCATGCCTTCCCCACCGCGAGGCCGCCGGTTCAAAGTCCGGAGCCGATTCAGGCGCCTCAACCCAGTCGGCCATCTGTCGACACGCGGAGAATGCTTTCTAGCAGATTCCTGTTGGCGCTGGTAGTGGTACTTCTGGGCATAATTGCGGTGATGGGCTATCGGCTTTCTCGAACCCCCGCTCCCAATTCGAACGCCTCAGCCCAGCCAAGTACTCTGCCCACCTCTTTGGCTCCCCTGTGGAGAGCCTTTCTTCCACCCAACGGTCCGCCGCTTATCGTGTACAGCAATCCCCTGTTTCTGCGTGACGACTACGGGGACCTCCACGCGTTTTCCCTCGCCCCCGGTCATTCCCTAGCCCTCGGAGCCAGAGTACCCAACCTATCTGGGCTTGGACGCACTTCCCCAATGCTCCCCATGGTACGGAATCTCTATTATCATGACCTTTATACAGGCACTGGCGAGGTCGTTGCGGGCGCAAATATCGCTCGATTTCTAACCAATGAAAAACAAACATTTTCGATCGAGCGCAGTGGACTAGTATCTTTCGACCTTTCAAGGGATATAAACGTCATCTTCGTTGGCGGGCCAGGGTCGGACAGTCATCTCGCGAGTCTATCCCTGCAAAGTGACTTGGATTTTGTTCCTTCGAGCCAGGCCTTTACAGCGGTGCATGATCCTCACCCGGCGGCGGGAAAGGCGTCTATATACCCTCTGAAAAGGGATCCCAAGACTGGGCAGCTTATGACCGACTACGCATTGATAAGCCTGCTTCCAGCGGCTGTGCCTGGCTACTTCAGGTTGGTGCTCGCAGGCATAACAACGTTGGGGACGCAAGCTGCCGCTGAATTCGCAACATCTCCTTCTCAGATGGCCATCCTGGAGAAAATGCGCGAAGGTTCCGGCGGCCAGACAGGTCGGTCACCCTATTTCCAATGCCTCTTGGAAGTGCAAATCCGCGGTGGGGCCATAACAGCAATCGACTGCCTCTTAGTCCGCGAGTTGCAATTCAAATGAGAATCTTGCCTGGGATTAGGTCTTTGACCGCCTATGCTGGCGCTTATGGGCAACGCCCGGGGGCAACTGCCCAGGGTGGGTTTTCCGCGCCTTGTACGGGGACAAAATGTAGCTGGGCGTTGCCCCCGGCAGGCGTATCTATCCCGTGCGGGGTTCAAAGTGGGTAACTGCCAAGGATAGGCGCGAAATGGCGAAAAGTGACTTGTTGTCCGTCGATCCAAGACGGGTCACTTGGACTTTATTACGGACCATCGGGGATTATCGGGCTATCCACAATCCGCTCGCGGGTTGCGGTGGCTTTCCAGCTTGCGGGCCCGAATCCCAGGCTAAAGCGTCCGCTCCGTGCCCACAGCTTTCCGCCTTCCGTCTACTGTCTCCTGACTCCTGTCTTCTGGCCTACCGGCTTCAATGCGTGTTCCTGCCATACCCTGCAAGGCTTCCGGAATTCGCTCCGGTGAGGTGATGATGGCCAGGCGCCCACCGCGTTCGAGGTAGGCGAGGGCGGCTTCAATTTTCGGTCCCATGCTGCCGGCGGCGAATTGGCCTTCGCGCAGGTAGCGGCGCGCCTCCGGAACGGTCAGGCTTGCGATGGCGCGTTCCTGGGGCGTCCCGTAGTTGAGAGCCACTTGCTCTACTCCTGTGGAGATCAGGAATAGCTCCGCTTCCAGTTCCCACGCCAGCAGGCTGGAGGCGCGATCCTTGTCGATGACCGCGTCGATTCCCACCAACCGCTCGCGCTTGAAAACCACGGGAATGCCGCCGCCGCCGCAGGCGATCACCAGTGCGTCATGGGCCAGCGCGCCCTGGATGGCGGCGAGTTCCATAATCGCCTTCGGTTCCGGTGAGGGCACCACGCGCCGATAGCCACGATGGGAGTCCTCCACCATCGTCCACCCCTGCGCCGCGCGGCGGCGTTCCGCTTCATCCTGGGGATAAAAAGGGCCAACGGGTTTAGTGGGATTGCGCCACGCCGGGTCGCGCCGCGACACCAGCACTTGCGTCACCATGGTCACCACCGGCCGCCGCAAACCATGGCGCTGAAGCGTTTCCTGAAGCATCTGTTGCAGGAGATACCCGATGGTCGCTTGCGTTTCGGCCACGCAGGCATCGAGTGGGAGGGGCGGAACCTGCGCCGCGGCCATCTCCGAGCGCAGCAGCGCGTCGCCCACCTGCGGGCCGTTGCCATGCGTCACCACCACGCGATAGCCGGCAGCCATTACGGCGGCGATGCCTTCACACGTCACGCTGAGATTGGCGCGCTGCTCCTCCAGGGTGCCGCGTTCCCCCGGCTTGATCAGGGAATTGCCGCCAATGGCCACCACGGCGACAGGCATAACGCGCCTCAGGAGAGCAGGGCCAGGAAAATGGCCTTCTGCATGTGCAAGCGATTTTCCGCCTGGTTATAGACAATAGAACGGGGGGAATCCATGACGTCGTCTGTCACTTCCTCGCCGCGCCGCGCCGGCTGGCAATGCATGAAGAGCGCTTGCGGGCCCGCCGCTCGCATCAGTTGGGAATTCACCTGGTAGGGACGAAAGACTTCCTGGCGAGTCTCCGCTTCCTCTTCATAGCCCATGCTCGTCCAAACATCCGTGTAAACCGCGTCCGCGCCCACCACCGCCTCCGCAGGATCGTGCGTCAGCGCCACGTCGCCCCCCTCGCGTTTGGCATCCGCCACAACCGACCTGTCCGGCTCGTAACCTGCCGGGGTCGCAATACGCAGGTGAACACCCAGACGCGCCGCACCGTAAATCAGCGAATGTGCTACGTTGTTGCCGTCGCCCACCCAGGCAAGAGTTACATTCGCCAGCCCACCCCTGCATTCGAGCAGCGTCAAGTAATCGCCCAACGCCTGGCAGGGATGTTCGAAATCCGACAGGCCGTTGATGACGGGTACGGAAGCGTGCTCTGCCAGCTCAATCGCCGTCTGGTGCGAATGGACGCGCGCCATGATGGCGTCCACCCAGCGAGAAAGGTTTCGCGCCACGTCTTTTGCGGCATCACGCTTGCCCAATCCCACTTCTTCCCAACTCAGGTTCAGCGCCCGTCCACCCAATTGGCTGATGCCCAAATCAAAGGTCACCCGGGTGTGCAGGTTGGGCTTCTCGAGAATCATCGCCAGCGTCATTCCCTCCAGCGCATGATTGTAGCGCTCGGGAGAAGCCTTAACTCCCTGCGCCAGCTTCAACAGGAATTCAATCTCCGGCGGCGTCAGATCATGGAGTGAAATCAAGTGCCGGTGTGCCAGGGCCGACGGGCGCAGAAGCGGCGCTGATTCTTCCTCGGCTGGGGGAACGATTTTGAGTTTACGCATAAATCCTATAGGGCCTCGATGGTATTGAAGCAAGAGGCGGGCCATGAAGCGTGCGGCTTGGGGGAAGCAAGCTAACTCATTTGTTTGGATTGCATTAACCGCATTAAAAGGGACTCAGTGGGCGCGGCCCGGTGGAACTTGGGGATTATCACGCTGTCTGCAGTTAGGAATTACTTAACTGACTGCGAAGCGGCAGTAGTCAGTGCCGAATGCCGGTAGTCTGCCATCGATTCCGAACTATCTGCTCCCTATGCCTTCCACCTCTGCGCCGCCAGGGTTGGAAATCCGACTTTTTTTCGCTATCGAAGCCCATTTTCGGCTATAAATAGACAAATAGACAGGAGGTGACCATGAATCTCACTCGCCGCGGTTGCTTGGGAGCGATCAGTCGAGGTCTGGCAGCAGGGGTTGTAGCCGGGAGCGCCAACGGGTTCGCCCTCGGTGCGCGATCGGAGTCAAAAGCGGACAGCAGCAAGCTCAGCATGCCGGGGCTTTATCCCGGACGCGTCTGCGCGATTGAAAATCCTGCCGTGCTCGTGTCGGGCAAGTATCAGGCCGAGCAGGTTCAAAAAATGATGCGGCGCGGCATGATGGAATTGACCGGCGCGGACGGGTGGGTGGACGCTTGGCGGCAATTCTTTGCGCCGGGCGACGTGGTGGGAATCAAGGTCAACCCGGTGGGCCAGCCGCTGGTGATTTCGGATGCGACCGTAATGCACGAGATCATTGCGGGACTGGAAGCTGCGGGAGTCAAACGCCAGGACATCGTCGTCTACGACCGCTATCGCAAAATGTTTTACTCTGGTGGATTCGATAAGTGGCTGCCGGAGGGCGTCCGAATCTCCTACGCCACCGATGACGTCGATAACACCCAGCAAAACATCGAAGGCTACGATCCCGATCATTACATGGACATGGCGCTGACCTTGCCGGGCTTTAGCGTGGATAACCCCACCGCGCGCCGGTCCTATGCGGCCCAGTTCATTACCAAGCAGGTCAACAAGCTCATCAACCTACCCGTCCTGAAAGACCACCAGTCGGCAGGCGTTACCATGTGCCTCAAGAACCTTTCCCATGGCCTCGTGAACAACGTCAACCGCAGCCACTCCAGCCCCAGCCTGAATGCCTGCAACAGCTTCATTCCTGCGGTGGTGGCCCTGCCCGTCATCCGCAATAAGGTCGTGCTCAACATTCTCGATGGGGTCAAGGGCCTTTACAACGGCGGACCGGCATCGAAACCCGAATTCGTTTGGGAGCACGACACCCTGTACTTCGCGACAGACCCGGTGGCACTCGACCACATCGGCTGGGAAGTGATTGACGCCAAGCGCGAATCAGTCGGCATGAAAAAACTCGTCGAATCGCTGCCGGATAAGAACAGCACATTTGTGCATCGGCAGCCCGAACACGTGGAAATTGCCGGAGCGCTGGGCCTGGGAGTGTGGGATCGGAAGAAAATTGACTTGCGGAAGGTGAGTGTCTAAGAGGTGTCAGGTGCCAGGAAAAGGGTAAAGGGTAAAGTATAAAGGGTAAAGTATTAAGCCGCTTTATCATTTACACTTTACCCTTTACACTTTTGCATTCTCAACAGTCTCACCCGCCTCGGCCAAGTTGATCTGCATCGTCAGATTCATCAATGGCGTGACCTCGCGGAACACGGCGAGCATGGATTCCACCAGGTCCACGCCCGTGGCGCTGCGCACTTCCTCTTCCGTCATGGGGTAGAAGAGCTGAAATCCCGCCCAGTGATTTTTGGGCGCGGCATCGAGCAGACGGCGCAGCTTGGTAACTCCGGGAAAATTCTCCTGGGAAAACTGCCCCATTTCCGTTTCCCAACTGCCCGCGTAAAGGCTGAAGCCTTCGCGCAAGATCAGTCGGCGTAGTTCACGCTCCACAGGGCTGCCGGGCCGCAGACCTTTCACCAGGCGGTGCCAATCCCAATCAGGGCGCAACTCGCATTCGCGCGCCGAGCGCGGAGCCTTCACGTAACCGCGCTCCACCTGCAATCCGCACTTGAAGAGCTTCTCCTCGGTCTCCACCGAAATGAAAAACTTCGAGCAGCCAAAGCTGACGTGCGAGGAAAGCGGTTTGGCCTCGCGGTCGGCGCGCGGCAGGAAGGCAATCCATTGCCAGAAGACGCCGCGGCCCCAGCACTCCGTAACGAAGCCTTGCCGATAGCGCGCCTCCAAGGCCAGCTTCAGGATGCGCGTGATGCGCTCATTCTCTTCCAGATTGCCCACATGAATGCCGCGGCGGAAATCCAGGAATTCCGGCCTAAAACCAATCAACGCTGTGGGCAAGGGAAAGGATGCAACGGGGTTCTTCTTCATAACGGCTCCTCCGGGCAGGGGTGAATCGGCATGATTGTACCAGCGGCCGCCCGGATTCGCATCCGGTTGTCCGCTTGCCGGCCGCCCTGCCGGGTTTCAGCCGGGTTCTGGAAAAATATCTGGGAAGAGGACGCGCACGAAGCGCACCAACCGACTTGGCAATAGTGGGAGAAGGCGCAACAGGCACCGGCTGCTGCGCCCCTTTCTCACCAAATCGGTCTCCCTGTGCGCTTTACTGCGGCATCGGGGGCGGAGTAAAGAGGGTATGGAAGAGCCAGAAACCCACAATAACCAGCAGCATGACCAGCGAAAGCGTTCCCAGAGTGCGAATCGGGATGGTCAACTTCCGCGTCTTCATCTCGCTGATTTTTTGAGCTTGAATGGCCGAATCTTCCTTGGCGTCATCCGTCAAGGGAATCCAGTCACTTTCATTCTTGGTAAGGCTCCGGCGATAAAGGAGTAAAGCGATAAACGCTATCGTAATCACTCCCCAAGCCGCACTCATGGCAGTTAGAAAATCCATAATCGACCCTCCGGAAAACTCAGACAAGGTGTCGCTGAGCGAAAGCTGGTCTTCACCTACGGAAGGAAGCAAGCGATGTTCCAATCGAGTCCGCGCATTAGGATTCTGGGTGAGCGCTTGCCTATTGATCCTGCGGAGGGTAAATATCGGACGGATTGTCGTCGCAATTAACCCAACGGCGCGAGGAAATCATCTCGGCGAGAGTGTGCTCGGCAGCGGTGACGGGGAAATGGGTCGGAAGGGTCGTGCTACAATAGCCGTATGCAGGATCACTCGCCGCTTGCACTTCCGGCGCCTGACCTCGATGTGATACTTGCTTGGCTTGGGGCGGGCTGCTGAGGACATAACGCGGTAGGGGAGGAAGACACGTGAAACCGAAAATAGCGACTTGTAAAGTATGCGGCTGGCACGGATGGATCATTCGCCATAAACCAGAACAATGTGCCCGCTTGTTAAAGATAAGACAGATGTACCTTGCTGGGATGACCAGCCGCGAGATTGGACGAGAGCTTGGCACTTCTTTTGAGAACGTGCTCAATGCCCTTAAGGCAGGGAGGGTCAAGATTCGGCCTCCTGGTGGTTTGAATAACCCGACCGGCATAAATGGCCGATTGCGGCGAACCCCTTCGAGCCCGACCGAAGGGCAGAATTCTTAAATCCATCAACGAGCTCGAGCAAGGCGAGCAAGCGTGCGCGAATCTGGTCTAAAGGTCCGCAGCCCTTTGCCGACTCCGACGGGAAAAACCACTGACCTTCACTGCCCCGCGTTCGCGGTGAATTGCTTTACCACCGATGCGCGTCCCAGAACGATGAACGAGAGGACACCCAGCGCCATGCCATAGGGAAATTCCAGGCAGCCGATAGCCGCGATGACCATGCAGTAGGTTCGCGACTTTCGTTTCTTGATGCACCGCGCAGCCCAGAACCTGGCGAATGCCATCCCAATCGCGAGGAGGAAGACCACCAACCCTATGCCTGCGAAGATCCATCCAACAAAAGCAGGTGGCTGCTCGCCGGCCTTGCCAGCGGCAGCCGGCAAGTGAGAAAAAGCTATGGAAAAAACGATGCCCATGAAAACATAAAGCAGGCCAAATAGAGAGAAGAAGGCCGCGACCCCGGCCGAAATCATGTAACCCAATGACAAAAGCTTAAGGTGTTCTTCGTCAATGATGGATTGGCGATCAATTTCTTCAGGCATAGGCAATCTCCGAATGCAGAGCCACGATTAATTCCGAGTAGGCTGCAGAAAACGCACCACCGCCCATCTTGGGGGAGCGTACCAAGCATGACTCGCCAAAACAAGGGCATTTCGCGGGAGTCGGTGAACAGAGTAAACTACGGGGGATTCTTCGCCCAAAATACGGGCTTAGAATGACAGCCCTTACGAGTTTTTTCGCAACCGGTTCAGCCCCGCCCTTCCGAAACCGTGGTGAGAAATCCGTGTTAAGAAGGTGTTGAGTAGAAGCGAACCCTGATGCTGAACGATTTTCGCCAACTTTTGCGCCAGAACCGCAACTACCGCTACACCTGGATCGGCCAGGTCGTAAGTGAGATCGGCGATCACTTTAACAACATTGCCGTGTTCAGCCTGGCGATGGAGACCACCCATTCCGGGCTAGTGGTGAGCGGCGTCATGCTGTCGCGGGCCGTGCCCGCGGTCATGGCGGGGCCGGTGGCCGGTGTGATCCTCGACCGCTTTGACCGCAAGCGCATTATGATCGCGAGCGACCTGATCCGCGCGGTGGTGGCTCTGGCGTTTGTGCTGACGGTCCACCATCATCAGACCTCGCTGCTTTATGGTCTGAGCGCGCTGCTCATGTTTGCGTCGCCATTCTTCACCAGCGGCCGCACTTCGATCCTGCCGTCCATCACCAGCCGGGAGGAATTGCACACGGCCAACTCGCTGACCCAGACCACGCAATGGACCACGCTGACGGTGGGCACCATGGTGGCGGGCTTGAGCGCGGCGACCCTGGGGTACCGGTGGGCCTTCGTTTTGAACTCCCTCTCCTTCTTCGCGTCAGCAGCCTGCATCTGGCAATTGCGCGGCGCGGGCAGCTTTCGGGCAAAGCGCGAAGCGCTGACGGAAGAACAGGTGGTGCGACCGTGGCACGAATACAAGGAAGGCCTGCGCTACATGCGCTCGTCGCCGCTGATCCTGGGAATTGCCCTGGTCGGCGTGGGCTGGGCCACGGGCGGGGGCGCTGCCCAAATTCTATTCACCTTGTTTGGCGAGCAGGTTTTTAACCGCGGCCCGGCGGGAATCGGCATCGTGTGGAGCGCCGCGGGAGTGGGCCTACTGGTGGGCGGGGCGGTGGGCCACGCGATGGGCCGGCGAATCAGCTTTCGCAATTACAAGCGCGCCATTGCCATCTGCTATGTTATCCACGGCGGGGCCTACGTCCTCTTCAGCCAGATGCAGAATTTCGCTGCCGCCCTGTTTTTCATCGCCCTCTCCCGCGTGGGTGTGGCAGTAAGTTCAGTGCTGAATGTCGCGCAATTGCTGCATCGGGTTCCCGATGAATTCCGGGGCAGGGTGTTTTCGACGGCGGAATCGCTGACGTGGTCTACCATGATGGTTTCCATGACCGCGGCGGGCATCGCTTCCCAGTACCACAGCCCGCGGACCATCGGGCTTGTGGCGGGCATCCTCAGCTCGAGCACCGCTATTTTTTGGGGCTGGGCGGATTGGAAGGGAAAACTTCCCGAGCCTGAGCCACTGACCGTCGAACCCGAAGAAGTAGAGATTCACGGCGAGCCGACGGTGTGAAGGGCAGTGGATAGTGGATAGCCCGCTATTCGCCAACGATGCCTAGAAGAAGCTGAAATTGGCTCTGGGATCGTTGGTGTTCGATGAAGGTGGGCAGAGGGTGCGGAAGGTCTCCGACAGCGACATGCTGACGACATTGTGTCCCTTCCCGAGAATCATCCCGGCCTTCGAGAGGCCCGTGATTTAGTGACAATTTGCCGCCCTCGCGTCGGCTTCGACACCCTGTAATCGAAAGGGAGGAAAAAATGAGCGAAGCAAAACCCCTTGCCGTGGTGACCGGCGCTTCCAGCGGCATCGGTGCTACTTTCGCGCGGGCGCTGGCAGCGCGAGGATACGATCTGGCGCTGGTGGCGCGCCGCCAGGACCGTCTGAGGCAGATCGCCAATGAACTCGGCGACCACTTCCACGCGCACTGCACCCTGTTGAAAGCGGACCTGACCCGCGAAGCGGAATTGCTCAGCGTGGAGGAATTCCTGGCCGGCGCGGCCAATCTCCAGTTGCTGGTGAACAACGCCGGGTTCGGCGCCTTGGGACGGTTCTTCGAAGCGCCCATCGAGAGCCAGGACGCCATGCATCGCCTGCACGTGCTGGCCACGATGCGCCTTACGCACGCGGCGCTGCGCAACCTCACCGCGCGCGGCCAAGGCGCCATCATCAACGTGTCCTCCGTCGCCGCCTTTGTCCCCCGCCCCGGCAGCACCAGCTATTACGCCACCAAAGCCTGGATCAACTGTTTCACCGAAGGTCTCTATCTGGAACTGAAAAGCGCCGGATCGCGGGTGCGTGTGCAAGCGCTCTGCCCGGGATTTACGGTGACGGAATTCCACGACGTTTTGGGGATCGACCGGAAAGTGGTTCCCAGCGCCTGGTGGATGCCCGCCGAGGAAGTGGTGGCGGCCTCGCTCGAAGGTCTGGAAAAGGGAAAGCTCTTCGTGGTGCCGGGATTGCGTTACAAAATGCTTGTATCGCTTATGCGAATGCTGCCGCGGGGAGTGCTGCACTTGGCGCTTACAAAAGGGCCCGCCAGCCTGCGGCGCGAGCGGAAGCCTTCCCAGACTCCTCCTAACCCGACATAGCGCCGTAACAGAACCCGGAACCAACCCTGTTGCCGGAGGCCCATCCTTGCTTTAGTTTTCATCTTCCTTGAGAGGCTGTTGATCTTGGCCCGATTCTGCTGGTATTTCTGTGCTTGCGGGCCTTGCCGGCCTGCGCCGCTTTGTCCTTCCTCCATCGGCGCGCGCCCGTGCTTTTGTTTTCTTGTTGACCCGCTTTTTCGCGCGCTTGGGCTTCGCCGCCGGAGCTGGCAACGGGGCCGCGCCATCCGCGGTTTGAGCCATTTCCAATCCAAAGATGGCGGAGAGGTCTTCGCTGCCCAGGGTCTTTTCTGGGGCAGGCACTTTTCCCCCGAGCGGCGGTCCCTGGCCGGCCTTGGCGATCAATTCTTTCTCATCGACCTTGTGCAGCTTGAAGAGAAGCTCAGGCTGCTGGTCGAGCCGAGCGCCAATGCCGTAAAGCACCGCCGCGACATGCTTGCACATCGAGGCCCAGTCCGGGCAACTGCACGAGAATTGGATCTCATCCGGGGAAGGGAAAAGACCGGTTCTCTCCTGGCACATGCGTTCCATAACGCCCTTGGAAAAGCGCCCCTGGAGAAGTTCCACGAGCGAGTCAATGGCGCCGCCGCAGTCCGAGCAAATGGACCGCCATCGAGCTTTCGAGACCGGCTTTACCTTCACCGCCACCGTGTAAAGCTCCGAGCCGCTGACCATGGCTTTGACCTCGCCGCCGCCAATCTGGAGATCCACGACGGAACCGTTGCGCACGTAGGCTCGGCCGCGCGGCAGCCGGTTCTCATAGTCGCTGTAGCGCTCCAGGTTTTCGCACCAGGCCTTGCCCCAAAACGTCTTGGCGATGGTGCGGCCTTCGATCGCGACCGGTGAAACCGGATGCCCCTTCTTCTTGAGCTTCTCCATTTCGCGTGCGGCCTTCCGCCGCCGCTCGGCTACGGTCACATAGGGCCGCCACCCATAATCGTAATACATGACTTACGCCTCCTTTAGTGCGGCATTGATGTCAAGGGCAACGAGTTTGAGCAACTCCTCGTCTTTCAGCTCCGTCAGGAGCAGTTCGGCGCCGCCCTCCAACACGTCCTTCGAGATTTGCCGCTTCGACTCAATAAGTTGATCGATTTTCTCCTCCACGGTTCCGCGGCACACAAACTTGTGCACTAGGACGTTCTTCTTCTGGCCGATGCGGAAGGCGCGATCCGTGGCTTGATTCTCCACCGCCGGGTTCCACCACCGGTCAAAGTGGACGACGTGGGAAGCGGCGGTGAGATTGAGGCCAAAGCCGCCCGCCTTGAGGGAAAGCACGAAGAAACCTACCTCCTCGTCTTCCTGAAATCGGCGCACCAACTCCTGGCGCTTGCTCACCGGCGTTTCGCCGTGGAGAACCAGGCCCGGGCGCCCAAATACCGATCCCAGGAAAGCCGCCAGCGGAGCGGTTACCTCGCGAAACTGGGTGAAGACCAGTACCTTCTCCTGCCTGGCCGCGATGACCTCGGCGATGTCGCGCAGGCGGGCCCACTTACCACTGTCTTCCTCGGCCCAGGCGCCATCGCCCAGCCACTGCGACGGATGGTTACAAATCTGTTTGAATCGCATCAGGAACGCCAGCACGAGGCCCTTGCGCTTGATGCCCTCGGCGTCATCGAGTTGCTCTGCCAGTTCCTTCACCGCCTGCTGGTAAAGTGCGGCCTGCTGGCGGCTGAGCTGGCAGAAGGCCTTGACCTCCGTCTTGTCGGGGAGGTCCGCAATGACCGTCTTGTCAGTTTTCAGCCGCCGCAAAATGTACGGTCGCACCAGCTCGCGGAGCGGGCCGTAAGGGTTATGGGGCTTTTCCGCAAGACTTTTGACCAGGCGCGTAAACTCTTTCGATGACCCGAGCAGGCCCGGGTTGATGAAGTCGAAGATGGACCACAGGTCTCCCAGCCGGTTCTCGACCGGCGTACCGGTGAGCGCGAATCTCACCTGGGCGTTCAGTTTCTTGGCGGCGCGGGTTTGCTTAGCTTCTGGATTTTTGATGGCCTGAGCTTCATCGAGCGCCACCAAACTCCATGAGGTCTCCGCCAACCAGGGGATGCGGAGGAGCGAACCGTAGCTGGTAATGACCAAGTCCACTTCGCCGAGACGTTCGGGCCCGAGCGCTTTGAGGTCGGACGCCGGGATCACGGACGGATGGGCAATTAACGCTTTCAAGGTCGGCGCGAAGCGGTCAATCTCCGCGGCCCAATTGGCCAATAGCGAAGCGGGCGCCACCAGCAGGCTGGGCGATCTTTCCCTGTCGGACGTTGTAGCGCCACCCGTTAGGGCGGCACCCTCCATCGTAGCGCCGCCCTTTAGGGCGGCACTTGCCGGGCCAAAGCCCGGCGCTACGTCCTCCGTCTGGCTTCTGAGGACGAGCAGAAGGGCGAGCAACTGGATAGTCTTGCCGAGGCCCATGTCATCGGCAAGGCAACCCCCCAGGCCGAGCTTCGCGAGGAGGTAGAGCCAGCGCATACCCACCTGCTGGTAAGGCCGCAACGTGCCGTTGAGGGCGGCGCCAGGTTCGACGCGGGCCAGCCCCTCCGGACCCCGCAGCCCTTTCAGCGTTTCGAGCAGCCAGGGTCCCGCCACCACCTGGGCCCAATCGGGGTCGGCGCCGCCATCGTCGGCCGCGGCATCGGCGCCGGCAAGCATGCGCATAGCTTCCCCAAAACTGAGTCCACTCGTGGCGGCGGCACGCTCGACCATTTGAAAATGTTCAAGCATCCGGCTCAATCGCTCGCGATCGACCTCAACCCAGCGTCCTCGGACCAGCGAGAGCCCCTCCGACTTGGCAAGCAACTCCTTGATCTCCGCCGCGGTCAAAGGCTCGCCGTCAAGCGTGACTTCCATGCGGAAATCGAGGAGCGCGCCCGTGCCCAACCGGGAGGGCGCTTTTCCGCCGATGGTGGCCCTCACTTGCGGGCGCGAAGGACGGTTCGCCCGCCATGTCGCGGGCATTCGCACCACGACACCGGCGCTCTCCAGTTGGGGAACATCATGGAGAAAGCGGAAAGCATCGCTCGGTTTCCAGCGCAGCGGATGAAAAATCTCGCCCGAGTCGACCATGGCTTTCAGCCACGGACAGATTTCGGCCGCGCGCTGAACGGGCAGGAGCAACGACAACAAGCGGTCCTTTCTCGCCGCCCCTGCGTATTCGCGCAGCGCCTGACCGAGCGGAAGATGCTGGGCTTTGGCGTGGGCGGAAAGCCGGGTGGTGTAGGTGGCGAGAAACGCGAAGGGAGCCTGATCATCCCTGCGGTTTTCGGCGAGATTAAAATGTACGCGGCCAACCAGGTTCCACGCGGGGTTGCGGCACTTGAGGAAGTCCTGGATCGAGCTTCCCGACTCCGCTAACTCGATGGCAAAAGCTACGTCCATCTCCTGCCAGAGAGTATGGAGGATCTCTAGTGTCAGGTACTCCGCGCCGGTCATCGGAGGCGCGGCCAAGGCCAGCGGCTCCAGTTCCCCGGGGGGCGGGGCGGGAACGTGTGCTCTCGAGGGGTCTGTCGCGGCGTCGGAAAGCATGCAGAGGGCCGTCACGTACCGCGTGCCAAGTTCTCGCCAGTAGGAAAACACCGGAGGAAGAGCGGTTCCGACTTCACCCGCTCCGAGTTGGAGAAGACCGTGGCCGGAGCCCCGCGCGAACGCATCTTCGAGACGCCGGGCGAGACTGGGATCCAGAGGGGGCCCCTCGGCCACCGGACCTAAGGTGAGATGACCGTGCGGTGTGAGGATCGGAGCAAGAGAGTTCAAACCCATGGAAGGCGTCCAGCCTACCAGACCGAGCCGCGGCAGTCAAAGAACGCTTTTTAAAGCGTCCTGCGGCAGAAAAAATAACCGGGCCCCTTCCGGCAAGGATGTGAATTCCAAACCCCCTCGTGCAAGTTATTGAAATGATTGGTAGCGGGGGGGAGGATCGAACTCCCGACCTAGGGATTATGAGACCCTCGCTCTACCACTGAGCTACCCCGCCAAATGTTTCCAAGCAAATTCGCGAGCGGTCACACAACACACCATAGTAGGGTATTCCCGCGCCGGAGGTCAAGAAAGGCGGCATAACAATGGTTGGGATCCGTGCAACAAGCCGGCGAGACATCATCACTTGTCTATTTTCGCTGCGGGGGCTTTGGGTCGAATCCTGGTCGCTTTGCGCTGCCCCTTGCGGAATCAATGAGACGGTGTGGGAAGTCCCTTACGCTTTCGTGCTTCCAGCCGGTTGGATTGTTCGGCTTGCAGTTCGGCAACACTTTGGGCAACCTGCGGGGAGTAAAACGCTCGAACCAGGAGCGGATTGGTCCAGCGAGGTTCGAAATTGGCCGCCGACTCATAATTCTTGAGAGCTTCCTCGACTCGATGCAACCTCCACAAAGCAATGGCCCGGCCCATTTGCGGAGTGTTCCACTGGGCGGAACCATTCTCCACCCTCCACTCTGCTCGGGTGAATTGGGGGATGGCGGCTTCGAATTCGTATTGTTCCAGTTCTACCCAGGCCAAGTCATTTTGCAGGCGTTCATCTCCGGGCCTCTCCTCTGCCAAGTGTCGCAGCAAAGCTTCTGCTTCAGGGTATTTCCCGGCGCGGTAATACCACCACCCCAGGCGGCCCATAAGTTCGGGAGGAATCCGACTGCCTCGAATTCCCCTCGGCTCGTCCACAAAGTCGCGCGCCAACGCTGAGTCTCCTGCCATCAGCGCCAGCCCCGCGTATTCGATTCTGATTTGGTTCTCGATCGTGGTGGTCGTAACACTTCGGTAAGTCGTCATGAAGCTGTGGAAGTCCTCCACCGCCGCCTGCCCGAGGTTCGCGGCACTCAGCGCGTCAGCGTAGCCCCACACCAGATTCACGTTCACCTGGCTATCCTTGGGAGTCAGGTCCAGGAGGTTCCTGTAGGCTTTAGCGGCTGCGGAAAAATCTCCCAGCGCCAGTTCCGCGTTGGCTTCAATGGTGAGGGCATCCCACGCACGGGGTCGAAGCGTTAGCCAGAATGCCGCGACATCCCGAGCCTGCTGGTAGTGATGTAAACCCGATGCGCGCTTCGCGGTGGAAGCTGCGTAAGTGACGACCTTCTCCGCTTCGGCGGGATAAAGGTCAAGGAGCCGATGATACGTCAAGCCTGACGTCGTGTAATCCCCCATCGCCATTTGTGCATCCGCCAGGACGGTGAGAGCCGGCGCATTGTTGGGCTGTAAATCAAGCGAAGCGGAGGCAAACTTCGCGGCCGACTCGAAATGGCCCGCGTTGAGTGCGCCATCGGCGACGCTGTTGGCAAATTCCCCCACGGCGGCTGCTTGCGGGGGAGATTCCTTCAGGAGTTGGCGATAGCTGGCCAAGCCCGCGGGAAATTCCATCAAGGCAAATTGCGCTTCGGCGAGAATGGTGAGGGCATCGGTTTGGTCAGCGTGCAAGCTCAACGACCGCGTTGCCGCACTTTCTGCCGCCGCAAAGTTCCGGGCGGCCAGGGCCCGACCGGCGCGTTGGGTTAAATACACCCACGCCACTTCCAGGGGTTGCTCGGAGGTCAGGCTTTCCCAATGTTGCTCCGAGATCATTCCTTGAATTTGGGCGATGCGCTCTGACGGCAGCGGGTGCGAGCGGAAATAGCCCTCCAGGGTTTCGAGCGCCAGGGTGGAAAGCTCTTCCTGGGGAGATTGTGCCCGCCGGGTAGTGGCTTTATAGAGCCGGTCAAAGGTCTGGAACATCCGAACTGCACCGAGCGGAGAATAACGCGCCTTCACCGCAAGTTTCGTGCCTTCACGGTCGGCTTCCAGCTCCTGTGTCTTGCTATAACCCCGTTCGAAGACTACTACCGGGATCGCCACCAGCGCGCCGAGTGGTACCTTCTGTAGCGCCGCCTGCGTCTGGACCCGCTCCGCGCAATGGTAATGGTCGATGTGCTCGACCTCGTGGCCAAGAACACCGGCCAACTCGTCTTCGCTGTCCATGAGGGCCATCAATCCACCACCGATAAAAACATGCCCACCCGGCAAGGCAAAGGCATTGATAAAGTTGGGGTCGGAAACATAGTGGAATTGGTAGGGCAGCTTCCGGTGGGCGCCCACTGCGACACGCGCCCCCACTCGGTTGCCGTAAGCCTGGACGACCCGCCACGTGGGATCCTCTTTCGCAAATTCGCTCTCGCTGCCGTACTCCTTCGCCAGTTCGTTGCCGATCCTGATTTCCTCCAGGTCCGACATGCGGGTAAAGGAGACGGGGAGCCGCGTGAGCTCGCGCTCCGTATCCGCGATCAGTGAGAGCACAGCCTCGGGCCCCACCGGTGCGGCGATCCTCTGCTTCTCGCTCGCGATCAGTACCGCGACGAGGAGCACAAAGGTGAGTGCGAAGACGCCCCATTGTTTCATAAGTACTCTCGCAGAACTTCCCGGTACCGGGTATAGAGGAACGAGACTGAAAGCAAGGCGGCGCCCAGTACGATGAACGTCAAATAGCGGTCGCGTGGCGTCAAGCCCCAAACATCCACGAATACAATCTTGGCGACGCAAATCAAAAGCAAGAAGAGCGCGCTCAGGCGGAAGCTGCGCTCTTTGACTGCCAGGGCAAACAGGAACACCCCGACGGCCTCCGCGCCCCAGGCCACCGTAGCCATGCCGTGGGTATGCAACTCCACATAAAGCAGGCAAGTGAGCAGAATGAACGAAACAAAAAAGAATACCTGCGCGGGATTCCGGTTGAGGGTGGCCAACGCTCTCTTTAACCAGCCTGCCTCTTCAGACGGGCCTTCCGGGCGTGGCAGTTTGAGCCGGCGGGCGACGAGAAGCGCGAGGAATATCAGAGCAATGGAAGTCCCCGTGGTCATCCACCCTCCTGACCAGGGGGAAGGAGGGGGGAAGTAGCTGCGCTGATAGAAATTGTGAAGAATTGTGCGGAAGAAAACTGCGGCTGCCAGCAGCAGAGCCTGGCCCAGGAAAATCCGCCGCCCGTATCGCCAGGCAATCAACACGAACAAGCAGACCATGCCTGACCAGGCGGCAGCTATCCAGTCGGGGCTCAACTCAAAACGCATGGCGGCAGCAACGGTAATGGTGCCGAGGTAGCAGTGGAGATCCGCCGCCCTGAGGCGCGAGTCAGTGGCGAAGAACTTTTCCGGCCTATGTTCAAGCCGCCCATAAACGAAATAGAACAGAAGGGCCAGAGGCAGGGCGGTGTACAAGCGCGGGCTTAGTTGCCCGACGGTTTCATTGGCATTGAAGTTGACAAAAAAGATGCGGAAGAAACTCGCCATGAACAGGACGTAGCTTTGCAGGCGTAGCGATGCCGAGCGGCGCTCGAAGCCCAACTGGAACAGCACCAGACCGATTAAGGCCCAGCCCAGCGCCACGCTCGCCGGCCAAAGCTGATACCACGCCAGCAGCGCCACCACGAACGTCGCCACCCAGGTGTAGGCCTCGGGAATCCGGAAGGTGCGGACCGGCGTGGGGAAACCGATCCAACGCGAGGCGATGTACAAAAGGGCTGCGGCCAGGCAGATGGAAATAACAGCCCGCGCGTTGAAATACGAAACTTCGACCACGGCAAAATTGGCAAAGACCACGCGCAAGAATCCGAGCAAGGCGAAGCTGTTGGCCAGAACCGAGAGCTCCTCGATTTTCCAGCGCGCTCCCACCACTGCCAAGAGAACAGCGGAGGCAGCCAACCCCACCGCCAACCAGGGCTCCGTACACACCGCCCAGATCGCCGCCAGCATCAGGAACCCACCCAGATAAGACTGCAAGCGGTAATACTTTTTCTCGAATTCAGTCTTGAGGAGATCCGGCCAGCGGCGAGGAACCCAATGGGCATTGGCGAAGATTACCAAGGCGGCAAGGGCAAAAACCGCTGCCCGGCGCGGGTCGCTGAAGTCCATCGCCTTAGCTTCGCGGAGATCGAAGAGGTGATGGGTATCGACGAAAAACATGTGACCGGCCACTAACAATTCGACAGCAATGCCCAGCCCGCGGAAAAGAATCTCGCGGGTGAACACGCCGGCGAGGAACAAGGCTTCGGCCTCAGCCAACCAGATAACGGAAAGACTTCCGCCGGAGTAGCGGTACGGGAAGGCGGCAACCATCAGGGTTGCGCCGAGGGTGGAGAGAATTACAAAGGCAGTGCGGCGCCGGCGCGTAACCGGCAACTGCCCCAATGTAAACTCCACCGCCCCCACGCTCAAAAGGAACCAAAACGCCAGTTCGGGGTGAACCGATTGGTACTTGATCAGAGCATGGAAAAGGAAGGTGTTCAGCAAGGCGGCAACGGTGGAGATGTTCTCCTCTTGCGGTGCGTCGATGCGACGGAAAATATATGAAACCCTGAAAACCAGCCAATAAAATATCAAGAGTACAGAGCTCGGCACGAGCTCACGGAAGGGGTGGTGGTGCGCCCCCATGGGTTCAATGATGGGGTACAGCCAGAGGAAGTGATTCAAGAAAATGGCAAGGATCGCCAGCACTTCCATGTCAAACCATCGCCTCTTTCCCACAATCACCACTAAAGCCACAGCCAGTATGGCGCTCGCGATGAGACTGGTGGCGCCGCCGTGGCTGATGTTGATGGTGGAAAAAGCCAGCAGGAAGGCAAGCCCGGTGACGACCCGGGAGTTATAGCGGAGGGTGTGCGCCACCATCGCTGCGGCCACCATCAGCAATAAAACGAAATCCCATGATTCCGATTCCAGAACTCGCGCGGCTTCGATGTGATTCATCGCATAGGTGGTAAAATAAAGCAGCGCCCAACCGCCACCCATGGCGGCGCGAGCCAGGATTCGCCAACGCTCCCGTCGCTCAAAGAAAAAGCCCGCGCCCAGAAACGCGCCGCTGACCGCGAAGCCCAAGATTACCTTTCCGAACGGGCGCAAATTCGTCATCTCATAAGCCAGAAACAGCGCCACGCCAATCACCAAGATGATCATGCCGAGCTTGTTGAGCCAGTCGGTGCCGAGAACTTCTTCCATATTCAGCACACGCTTGGCGGTCTCTTGGGACAGAGGCTTATGCGCGCCCAACATTTCCAAGTGCGGTGGCGCAGGGGGCGGCGCGGGCACCTTCGTTGCCGGCATCGCGGCGGGAGGCGCGGTGGAAGCGGGCAGGGCGGTTGGTTTGGGAATTGTAGCCGCCGCTGGAGGCGCGGTGAGCGCCGGCGCAGAGGGTGCAACGATGGCCGCGGGGCGCGGCGGTTCGAGGGAAGGCGCTTCTGCCCCTACTGCTACAACGGGAGGCTTGCTTGGCTCAATAGGAGCGGGCGCGGCAGGGGCAGGAACCTCGCGAGCCGTCGATGCCGTGCGCAGTTCCTGGAGCGCGGACTCCAGAACTGTGGCCTGTGCCTTAACGCGGCCTTGGACTTCCTTAAGCTGTGTTTCGAGGGCGTGGACGCGCTCGGTAAGTTTTTGCCAGCTTGCCTGGTTCTGTCCGACCTGCCGCTCGGCGGCGCTGGCGCGCAGCAAAGCTATAAGCGGGGCAATAAGGATATAGCCAACGAGACCCAACCCGATTATTATGGCAAAGAATTCCACAGATTATGACTCCGCCGGAATTGCCGCGTATCCTAACACCGAAACGAAGAACAAACAATGACGCCTGAAAAGATTATTCCCGCGCTCGCGCGTGGCCGGGCGAGGGCGGCGCTATGGCCGGGCGCGCAGCTCGTCGTGTTTCAGCCAATTGACGAGGAAGAGCACGGCGATCACCAACAGCGGCCCCGCGATGCTCACCACCCAATCGGGATGGCGCCGCCACATGCCCTTCGCGTACCACATTGCCAGCCCCGCAAATCCCGCCGCGCCGACCCACTCCCATCGCCAGGCAATCGCCAGCACGGCCAGGACGATGTAAACGGGAACGAGATGGATCAAGAGCGCCAGTAGGGTTTTCCCAAAGCCATAACCCTCATTGAATACGTCGAGCGCAAACAGGCTCAGAAAAATGGCGAAGGCAATACAGATGGCGCGCGGTGTCCAAAACAGCAACCTTCTTGAAAAGGTGTTCATTTCTCCTCCTGCTTCCAGCCGAACTGAGCGGCGCGATTATACTCCGCAACGTAACGTGGGGCGGCGCTCATAGGCGCCAGTCTGCCCGGTAAAACTGCAATCCGCTACGGGGCGGGTGACAGTTTCGGAAGTGTCACAGCGCGGCTGCCCCCCCAACCCAAGAAGGATTTCACCACAGAGCGCACAGCGCGGCCTCTGGCCGCAACCAAACCACGCCCTGGGGGAGTTGCTCCCTGACCGGCTTGCGCAGAGCGCAGCTCTGCGTTTTAGCGCGGCAGATGGACGCGACGAATCGCAGAGCTGCGCTCTGCGCAAGCCACCGGAATTGGTTTTAGATGGCCCGATGAGCCGATGGCCCGATTCATCGGCGGCTCTCTTACCCGGCTGTTATAATCGCTCACAGGTGCTGACCAGGGTCGAGGTTAGGAGCGAATGACCTCATAGGCACAGGCAGGAGTGCCTGTGCCACCAGGTAGAGACAGGGGCCAGGATGGGGACGGAATGAAACCAGTGGTCATCGCCGGAGGCGGTTTGGCGGGAAGCGAGGCGGCTTGGCAACTTGCCGAGCGCGGCGTGGCCGTGACGCTCTACGAGATGCGTCCGTCATGCCCGACGCCTGCGCACAAAACCGACCGGCTGGCGGAACTGGTTTGCAGCAACTCGCTGAAGTCGAATGCCCCCGGGTCGGCCTCGTGGCTGCTGAAAGAGGAACTACGGCGCGCGGGTTCGCTCCTTTTGCGGATCGCGGGCGAATGCGCCGTGCCGGGGGGAGCAGCGTTGGCGGTGGATCGCGAGCGCTTTGCCGAGGGCGTCACCGCGGCCGTGGCCGGGCACGCGCTCATCACCCTGCGGCGGGAAGAGCTGCGCGAGATTCCGGACGACGGTCTGGTCCTGATCTCCACCGGGCCTCTCACCTCCGACGCACTGGCCGCGCGACTGCAAGCGTTAACCGGTTCCGAGAACCTGGCCTTCTATGACGCCATCAGCCCGGTGGTGGATGCGGAAACCTTGAACATGGAGCGCATCTTCCCCGCCTCCCGCTACGGCAAAGGCGGGGAAGATTATCTCAACTGCCCGTTCACCGAAGACGAATACCGCGTTTTCTACGAGGCGCTCGAGAGCGCGGAGACCGTGCAGGCGCGTGAATTTGAAAATGTGAAGTTCTTTGAGGCTTGTCTCCCCATCGAAGAACTGGGGCGGCGTGGGTATGACACGCTGCGCTTCGGCCCCATGAAGCCCGTGGGCCTGGTCGATCCGCGCACGGGGCGGCAACCCTTTGCGGTGGTGCAACTGCGGGCGGAGAATCTGCGCTTTTCGAGCTACAACCTGGTGGGTTTTCAGAACCACCTGAAATTCCCCGAGCAGAAGCGAATTATGCGGCTGATTCCGGGGCTGGAAAACGCGGAGTTTCTGCGCTTGGGGCAAATCCATCGCAACACCTACATCAATTCGCCCCGCTTGCTGAATCAAGACTTGAGCTTTCGCAGCGCGCCGCAGATTTTTGTGGCGGGCCAACTTTCCGGCGTCGAGGGCTACGTGGAATGCATCGCGACGGGTCTGCTGGCCGGCCTGGCCCTGGCCGCACGCGTGCTGGACGGCACCCCGCCGGAACCAAATGCAGATTCTTCGCTCCGCTGCGCTCCGCTCAGAATGACAGGCGAGGGCGGCGCTGGCCCTTGGCCGAGCGCCGCTCGGCCCTACATGCCGCCGCCCCGCACCACGGCGCTGGGGTCATTGGTGCACTACATTACTCACGCCGACTCGGGGAATTACCAGCCCGCCAACATTTCCTTTGATTTGCTTCCTCCGATGGAAAATCTGCCGCGAGCGATCGCGCGCGACCGCCGCGCGCGGAGAGAGAAACAGTGTGAGAGTGCGCTGGCGGACTTTGGAGCGTGGTTCGCTAGTTTGGCGGATTTTCGACCAGTAGGCAGTAAGCAGTAGGCAAAAGGCAGTAAGAATTCTGAATTATGAATGGTCAATTGAACCGGGTCATGGCACATGGAGAAGGTTTCAGCTTGAGAGTTCCTAAAACTCCGAAATCCGAGGGATTCGGAGCGGTTGCTGGGGATGATGCCAAGGTGCTCATTCTCGGTTCCCTTCCAGGTCAGGAATCCCTGAAGCGTGGCAAGTACTATGCTCACCCCCGAAACGCCTTTTGGCCTATCATGGGAAAGCTGTTCGGAGCTTCTCCTGACCTGCCTTACCCAGACCGAATTTGTCGACTGATTGTAAGCGGAATTGCGCTGTGGGACGTCTGTGCTTCGGCGCGCCGCCCTGGGAGTCTCGACTCGAAAATATCGGCCGTCGTGCCAAACGACTTCAGCGCGTTTCTTAGCAGGCACCCTCACGTTAAACTGATCTGCTTTAATGGCACCAAGGCCGCCAAGATTTACCGCCGCAGAGTGATACCAAATCTCACTCCCAACTTTGCAGAAATCCGCCGCGAGCTGCTTCCCAGCACCGGCCCTGCCTACGCCGCGATGCCATTTGAAGAGAAGCTGAAACGGTGGCGTGATGTTTTGGGATCTGGGTTGCGAGGCAACGCTGCCCCGCGCACGAGTTTCGAATTTCGAGTTTCGAATTTCGCTGAACGCTGAAAGCTAACCATGGACGAACTGATTGCCCGCTACATCAACTACCTCCGCTATGAGCGCAACGCCTCGCCGCACACGATTCGTAACTACGAGAGCGATCTGCTGCAATTTCGGGATTACCTGATGGGCGGGGATCCTGAGGCCACGGTGGACATGCGGGCCATCGACGCCCTGCGCATCCGCGGATTCCTGGCCCTCCTCTTCGAGCGCGAAAAGAAGAAGACTTCCATCGCCCGCAAGCTGGCCGCGGTGCGGGCGTTCTACAGATTCCTCGCCAAGGAAGGCGTGCTGGCGGCCAATCCCGCCGCGACGGTCTCTACCCCCAAGCTCGATAAAACGCTTCCCCGCATCATGACGGAAGAGGAGATGAACAACTTTCTCGACCGCGTGGCCGAGGCCGTCCAGAGCGGCGAACCCATGATGCGTCGCGACCGCGCCATTCTGGAATTACTCTATGCATCCGGTTTGCGGGTGAGCGAGCTGGCGGGCCTCGACTTGCGCAGCGTCAGCTTTGGCGACACTATGCTGCTGGTGCGCGGCAAGGGCCGCAAGGAACGCATCGTGCCTTTCGGCTCAAAGGCCAAGCAGGCGCTGAACGACTACCTGCCCGTTCGCGAGAGGGTTTTGGTGGAGGCGAAGAAGAAGGGAGAGACAGCGCTCTTTCTCAATACGCGGGGCGACCGGCTGACCACCCGCTCCGTCGATCGGCTGCTGAAGAAATACGTGCACAATTTCGGGCCGAATGTGAAGGTCAGCCCGCACTCGATGCGGCACGCCTTCGCTTCCCACTTGCTCACCGAGGGCGCCGACCTGCGCGCCATCCAGGAAATGCTCGGTCACAAGAGCCTGGCCACTACGCAGAAATACACGCAAGTGTCGATCAAGCAACTGATCGATGTTTACGACAAGACGCATCCCAAGGCGTGAGGACAGGAGTCAGGAGTTAGGAGTCAGAAGTCAGGAGACTGGAGTCAGGAGACTGGAGCCAGGAAACAGGGGTCAGGAGTTAGGAGACACGCGACAGAAGTTAGATGTGAGAATGTCATGCCCTTCTTCTCGTTTCTGGCTCCTGACTCCTGACTCCTGAAGTTCATTGCGATTCATCGTGGCGGTGGCGCAGGAACCACTCGCCTACATCCGCCGATGCTTCGGAGAGCATCCCGAAAACAGGCGTCGCCACCCGCACGACCAAGGCGAGAGCTTGGACGCCCAGCCACACCGCCCAGCGCTCGGCCGAATGTGCCGGGTCGCGCCATTCAACCCGTGGGCGAAGCTGCGGGCCGTCGGTAAGGTAACTCATCAACACGAGGCCAGTATAAAGCGCAACTCCGGCCAGTAATGCTAACTTGAGAAAACCGCTGAATATGCTGAGTAAATCTGTGCCAACCACGATTGCAACCTTCCCTTCTCCGCCAAATCTCTCAATTCATTTGATTCAACATGACCGCAAAGGGTTACTCGCATTTCAGCAGAGCGATAATACCTTTCATTGCAAGGAGTTGGCGATAGCGCGTTGGTACGCCTTAGCGCCGGGGCGGATGAGTTTGACGAACGTCAAGTGTGTGCTAGGTGTCCTATCAGGAAATTCATTAACTTTGTGCCGCAAAGTGTTAGAATGAGAGCAAGCGTCGGGGGGGCAAGCCTAAAATTCCTCAGAGGCCTCGGGGAGTACCTTGCACTTGGCCGCGAGGACCAAAGGGCTGAACCTCTCTGAACATTGGAACCTTGAAAGTCGATGACCTGTAATCTCTATTACTTCGATCCTTGTGCCGCTGAGGCAGGATTGCGCAACCTGGGCGAGGGCTACCGCCTCATTTCTATTCCTCGAAACGGGGATAAACTTCCTGTATTGGAACTGCCCGCGGTTCTCGTGGCCGACGCTGCCGAAGACGACTTGGACCGCCTGAAGAAGTCCGCACCCAAGTCCGACGCCTGGCGAATCATCTGCCTGCTGGATGGCGAGGGGCGCGCTCCCGCCAAACTAAATTCACGCATCTTCGCCATGCTCCCGCGCGAGGTGCCGTCGCTGGTTTTGGAAAAAACGGTGGAGAAGGCTTTTGAGAGTCTGCGCGCGCAGGAAGAGCACCACCGCACGCGCCGGGAATTGCGGCGCGCCGTAGCGGATCTCGAGACGCTCAACAAGATCGGCGTGGCGCTTTCCACCGAACGCAACACCGATTCGCTGCTCGAACTGATTCTGAGCAAGAGCCGCGAAATCACTTCCGCCGACGCCGGCTCACTCTACCTGGTGGAGGAAGAAATCGGCGGCGGCAAGCATCTGGTCTTCAAGCTGACGCAGAACGACAGCCATTCGGTGCCCTTTCGCCAATTCACCATGCCCATCGACACGCGCAGCCTTGCCGGCTATGCGGCGGCCACCGGGCAGATCCTCAACATTAAGGACGCTTACCGCATTCGCAATCTGCCCTTCCGGCTCAACCGCGACTTTGACCAGAAGTTCGGCTACCGCACCAAGTCCATGATGGTCATTCCCATGAAGAATCAGAAGGACGAGGTGATCGGGGTGCTTCAGCTCATCAATGCCAAAAAGCATCCCGGCGTGAAACTGACCACGCCCAAGATAGTCAGGGAGGAAGTCGGCCCGTTCTCGCAGCCGAGCCAGGAACTGGCTTCTTCTTTGGCCAGCCAAGCGGCGGTGGCGCTGGAAAACAATCTGCTCTACCGCGACATCGAGAAGCTGTTCGAAGGCTTCGTGCGCGCCTCGGTGACGGCCATTGAATCACGCGATCCCACCACCTTCGGCCACTCGGAGCGGGTGGCCAAACTCACCGTGGCCCTGGCGGAAACGGTGGACCGCCTGGACTCCGGCCCTTATAAAGACCTTCATTTTACGCGCGAGGACATTCGCGAGATTCGCTACGCCTCGATCCTGCACGACTTCGGCAAGGTCGGCGTGCGCGAGGAGGTTCTGGTCAAAGCCAAGAAGCTTTACCCTCCGAACCTCGAGCTCATCAAGAAGCGGTTCCAGTACATTCGCAAAACGCTGGAGCTGGAGGCCAACCGGAAAAAGCTCGAGCACGTGCTGCGCATCGGCAATCAAGGGTATGAGGAGTGCTTTGCGCTGATCGATGGCGATCAGGGCCGCGAACTTCAGAATCTCGACGAGTTCCTGCAAAACATCCTTCAGGCCAATGAGCCCACGGTGCTGCCGGAGAAGACTTCGGAAAAGCTCGTGCAGATCGCAGGCTGGAGCTTTGACGATCCCTCCGGCCCCACCGAGCCCCTGCTCACCCAGGACGAGTTGCAACTGCTTTCCATCAACAAGGGCAGTCTTGACTCCGACGAGCGCCTGCAAATCGAATCGCACGTCATTCACAGTTTCCGCTTCTTGAGCCAGATTCCCTGGACCAAGGAATTGAAGCGCGTGCCGGAAATCGCCCGGGCGCACCACGAGAAACTGGACGGCTCGGGATACCCCTACCACATGAACGCGGAAGACATTCCCTTCCAATCGAAGATGATGACCATCTCGGATATTTTTGATGCGCTCACAGCGCGCGACCGGCCCTACAAGCGCGCAGTGCCCATCGATCGCGCCCTCCTTATCATCGGCGATGAAGTAAAATCGCAGCTTCTCGATCCTGTGTTGTTCAACCTCTTCGTCGAGGCCAAAATCTACCAACTGACCGCCAAGGACTGAGGCGGGTGTCCGTTGTCCGTTGTCAGTTGTCAGCTTACAGCTTTCAGTTCTCAGCTCTCAGCTTTCAGCAAAATCTCGCGGCTTACTGCCTACTGCTTACTGCCTACTGCTTACCGTCAATAGGGGTGCCACGACCAGATGGATTCATATACCAGCACGCCGTGGCCGGTGGCGCGGTCTTCGAGGGTGAGACAATAGAGCCGCCCGGCATTGAATGAGGCTTCAAGTTTGTGGGCGGTGCCCAACCACGTCAAGTGCTGGCCGCCGCGGAAGTCGATGGTGGTGGCGTCGGGAGCACCGAGCGTGGATTCTGCTTCCTGGGGGGAAAACACCGTGCGCAGCCTCTGAGGATGCCGCTTCACAATCGCCCCCTCCAGAGGGACGGAGATTTCGTGCGTCGAATCTTCTACCACCGAATCTTCGAACAAGGCGTTGATTTTCTGCTCGCGGATGGCGACCGCGTGCCCGGCCAATTCGCGTGCGCGGTGTGGGAGATAAAGCTTGTAAAGGACAATGAACCCCAAGAGGATCAGGAGTTGAATCAGGATGACGCGCCAAGAGGCGCGGCCGAAGCTGGAAGTTGGCATGAGTGATTGGAAGCTACCGGGCGGCAGCATGAGGGGTTGGCCCCTTCAGGTACTGCGGGTCGAACCGTTGGAATTTCAGGCCGCAGTGTGGACAGACGATCTGCCCCAAACTTGGCGGCGGGCTGGCCAAGCGCGTAATTTCCATTCGGAATGCCTTTTTGCAGGCAGGACAACGGGAAAGCGGGTAGGCGCTTTGCATACGAAAGTCTCCCTCGGAACTCAAGCAGACCCTAAATGCTACCACCGGGAAGTCCCAAATGCAAACCGCCCGGGGGCGGGCAACCCATGGCCTAGATGAAGCCAGAGGATGGGGGAAGTTTTCTCTCGGACGTTGCCGCATAAGTCCTTGTTGTTCAATAGAATGGGTCGATGGCGCTGATTTCGCGGCGACGTCTTGACGTCACCGATAGCCGTTCTTCGCCTGTCCATGCTTGGGCTGCTCGGGCGGCTGGGACTTTGCCCCACCGGAACACCACCAAAAGCCAAGCCCGGCCGTTGCCGTGGCAGCCCCGTCTGCCAATGCCGTCTTCCCTGCCTGCGCATTTCTGCATACGGCCGACTTGGACGCGAGACCTCGGGCTTAGGCCCCGTGGTGATAGACCTCCCACCCCTTGTAATTGGCTAACGCGTCAGCGACGGCGCGGCCAAAGTGGCTGCGGTTGACGGCCACATGGTGCTCGTAACCGTGCTTGCACACGTACTGGAGAAGCGTTTGCAGGCCGGGGATCATCACCACCCCGTAACCACCGAAGCTTTGGAGCTTATCCGCGGTGATTTCGCCTTCGCCGCAATACGCGCGCAATTTGCCCTGCAGGTCGTCGGTAGAAACGCGGCAATAGGTGAGCGGCCCCGCCTTGAGGGTGCCGACGACGGTTCCAAAAGTATTGGCCTTCCCTACTGAGCCCGCGATGATCTCCTGGAAATCCATCTTGAGGTCCTCAAAGAAGTGCTTGGGCAGGTTCGAGCAGTGGAAAATGACCGCCTTGTCAGGATCCTCACCGTAGTTGTTATTCCAATCGACGATGGCGCTGGGCGCGCCGGCGGCGAGCTGCAGGACGTGCATGCCGATCATCCCGATCATATCGGTTTCACAGGCGCTGGGCATCAGGCTATTCGACATCATGCTCATTAAGGTACAGGGGACCACGCCAAAGAATTCCTGCATGGCGGTCCAGCACTGGACGGACGAGCCCGCCAGCGCGTTGTCCTTCATCCAGTCGTCAACCACCACGCCGAATTTTGCCATTTTCACCAGGGGCGCCGCAGGAACACCCTGCGTCGCCACGTAGCCGTGAATACTCTCCAGCTTGGCTTTAACTTTCGGGTCATCGTCCGCCAGCCGGCCGATGCGGCCGAAGACTTCCGAAAGGTCGAGCGTCTCGACGGAAATGCCATGCCGTTCCATCAACTTCTCACTGAACCGCACGGTATTGAATGCCGTGGGACGCGCTCCTAACACGCCCACGCGGAGGTTCTTCAACCCTTTGACAATCCGGCAGGTGGCGGCAAACGCTTTCAGGTCAGAGAGGAAAGCCGGGGATGCGGGCGCCGACGTGTGCTGCGACGTCAACGTGAACTTGATCCCATACTGCCACAGGTTGTTGCACACGGAAATCTTGCCGCAGAAGCTGTCGCGGCGGGTGCTGACCAGCATCTTTCCAGGTTCGTCCGGGAAAGCCTGGATGAGTACCGGGACGTCCAGCCCCGCCATGCGCAGAGAATTCGCCACGCCGCGCTCGTCGCCGAAGTTCGGCAGGCTGACCAGCACGCCGTCGATTTCCTCGCGATTCTGCCGGAACAGGTCGGCGCACTTGCTTGCATCCTGGAGCGTTTCCACTGAGCCAAACTTGGTATCCTGCGGGGTCAAGCAGACGCTTCCATAACCTTCCTTCTCCAGGACGCGCAGGATCTCTTCGCGCCCATCACGCGCCAAGACATCAGGAAAGAAACCGCGATTGCCAATGATGACACCGAATTTAGTGGGCTTAGACATAAAACCATCCTCCTCAAAAATGTGCTCAAAAGTCTCCGTGGCCGAATGAAGCCAGCAGGAGATTCTAGCACGCCGCGGGGGCAAAAAGAGTATATAGGAATCGCCGCAAGGCAGAGGGCCGTGGCATTTATCCCCGATGCTGTTCACTTAAGGGGTTTCAGAAAATTGCTTTTCAATTTGCTCCTGGGTGCCCCCCTCCCCCGGCCCGCCCCGGCTGGAGAAAGCGCCGGTTGCGATCCACCCTCTGTCGCCGCGGCGACCGAGGGCAGTGAATTCAAATTACCCTCAACCTATCTCTAGGCAGGGCGACGGAAGTGGTCGAGGATTTGAAAGAGAATCAGGCCCAGCGCCACGTTAACCAGGACGGCGCTGGCGGTGGCGATGGGTTGAAACGGCGGAGGCGACTCCAGCAACGCATGCTGGAGGGCGGCAAGACAAAGGTTGTGAACCAACACGAACACTCCCGTCAGCACCGTGCGCGCCACGAGGGATTCCAATTCAAAGCGCGTGCTCGCGGAAGCCGCGAGGTAACCCACAATCGCCTTGGCAATTCCAAAGATGCCAATGGGGCCGTGGGAAAGCACGTCCTGAAGCAGGCCCAGCCCCGTCCCCAGGGCGATGCCGAAGACTTTCTCCCGCCGCATTAGGGCAAAATAGATGACGATGAGCAGCGGGAAGTCCATCAAGCGTGCCAGGGGCAGCTTCAGCGGCAAAAACGTTTGAAGAAGCAGCGCCGCCAGGACCGCTATCGAAATGATGGCGGGATGCACCTGAAAAACCGCAACCGGGCGATGGGTGGAAGCAGGCATCGGCGCATTAGACTATCAGAAGCAGCGCCGGAGTGGAAATTACGGTCGAGTTACTGCGACCGCAAGGGGAGATTAAGAGCTTGCTGTTCTGCCGCTGCCGGCTTAAGGACCACCAGAACCATTTCCAGGCGATTCAAGTCTACGGAGGGCTTTACGTTGATGGTTTTGTAAATGTTGCCGTCACCCACGTTCACCACGGTTCCGACGCGCAAGCCTTTGGGATAAACCTGGTCGAGCCCGGAAGTCACCACCGCTTCCCCGCGGGTTACCACCTCTTCGTTCATGACGTAGTGAAGGTCACAAAAGCTGTTGCTGCCACCCTTCAGGATGCCCTGCACGCGACTTTGGGCAAGGGTCACCCCCACGCCGCTGGAGGGGTCGGTGATCAGCAGCACTTGCGCGCTGTGCGGGAAGATGGCCAGGATTTTTCCCACCACACCTTCCGGGGTGATGACGGCAAGGTCGGCGGTAAGCCCGGAATCCGAACCCTTGTCGATCGAGATAGCGTTGTAGTTCTCACCAAGACTGGAGGCGATGACCTCCGCCGCCATGGTTTGAAACGCCAATTGGTTCTTGAATTCCAGCAACGTGCGCAAACGCTCAGTTTCCACTGCCTGCTCACCCAGTCGCTGGATTTGCGCCTGCGCCGCCACCAGTTGGATGTGCAGTTCCTGGTTTTCCTGCTGCGCGTGCCAGAGATGGCGATAGGTTCTGTAGGCGGTGGAAGCAACATTCATCAATCCGCCCAACGAGCGCTCAAGGGGATCGAAAGCCTCAACGGCCCAGTAGCGGATCAATCGGACGTGGTTGGGGCGAATGATCTGGAGGGAAAGCAGCAGGATTTGTGCGCTAACGACCGCCAAGAGGATAAAAAAGGACCGGTGCCGCCTGATGAAGGCCGGCATGTCGAGGCCGTCGTGCTCCGGCGCTTGGACCGGGCGTGTTGTATCCGCTGAATTAGGATCAAACATAATACCAACGTCCGTGGTCCGTGGTCCGTGGTCCGTTGCCAGTTGTCAGTTTTCAGTTCTCAGTTTACGTCTTTCAGCTCTCAGCTTTCAGCACTCTACCCTTATCCTAAATCCAGAACTCTTCCTGTGGCCACGGACAACGGACCACGGGCAAAGGACAACTGACAAAAAGCCGCCTCATTCTATCGCAACCCGGCGCAATAAGTTAAAATCTGTCAACATTCTACCTGTGCCTAATACCACCGAAGCTAAAGGGTCCTCGGCGATGGAAACGGGCAGACCGGTCTCCTCGCGGATGCGTTTGTCGAGATTTTTCAGCAGGCCGCCGCCGCCGGTTAGGACAATACCGCGGTCGGAGATGTCGGCGGAGAGTTCAGGGGGGGTGCGCTCCAGGGCGACACGGATGGCGTTGAGAATGGTGGAAACGCATTCGGATAAGGCATCCCGAATTTCCGAATCGTCGATGGTAATGGTCTTGGGAATGCCTTCCAGCAGATGGCGCCCCTTGATTTCCATGGTCAGAGGTTTTTCCAGGGGATAGGCGGAGCCAATTTCAACTTTAACCTGCTCGGCGGTGCGCTCGCCCACCAGCAAGTTGTACTTACGCTTCAAGTAAGCCGTGATGGCTTCATCCATCTCGTTTCCGGCCACGCGCACGGAGCGGCTGTAAACAATTCCGGAAAGGGAAATGACCGCGATATCGGTCGTCCCGCCGCCGATATCCACGATCATGCTGCCGGAAGGTTCGGTGATGGGCAAGCCCGCGCCAATGGCCGCCATCATCGCCTGCTCCACCAGAAAGACTTCGCTCGCCCGGGCGCGCATGGCGGAATCCTGTACGGCGCGCTTTTCCACCTGAGTGATTTCCGAGGGGATGCCGATGACGATCCGCGGGTGAACGAACATAGTACGGTTGTGGGCCTTCTTGATGAAGTAGTTCAGCATCTTTTCCGTTACCTTAAAGTCGGCGATGACGCCGTCCTTCAAGGGGCGGATGGCGACGATGTTGCCGGGCGTGCGGCCCAGCATCTCTTTGGCATCGCGTCCTACGGCTTCGACCTCCCCATTCACTTTATTAATCGCAACAATCGAAGGCTCGTTGACCACGATCCCTTTACCCTTGGCGAATACCAAGGTGTTGGCCGTCCCCAGGTCGATGGCCAGGTCCGATGAAAAAACACTGAATAAGGAACGTAGATTCATTCGCTTGTGAGCTCCTGCTGTGATGGACCGGGGTGACAGGCGAAGGGCTGGCTCATTCAATCACGACGGTCTTTCGAATCGTTTTGGTATTGCCCTTGCGGTCTTGTGCGGTGATCGTGACCTGGTTCGAGCCGGGTTGAAGCGGAGACGTGAAGCCCCGGAACGTGCCGTCCGGTGAAATCGAGAAGACTTGCTCATTGTTGATGATCACGGTGGAGCCGGGCTCCGTCTTCCCTTGCACCTCTACCACCCTGCCGTGCTGAATGGGGTTGGTCACTTCCAGATAAGCCTCGCTCCCGGCAACTTGCTGCACCAGGTTTAACCGGTTGGCCTGACTCGGTTGACTTTCCACTCCTTTCGCGTCAATCGCGCTGACCATCCAATAGTAAGTTCCCTCATCGAGCCCGGAAATCGGGATGGAGGTCCGTCCGCTAACTTTCTTGTCCACCACAAAATTGGAAAGCATGACCGAAGGAGATATCTGAAGATGGTAGGCTTTCGCCTCGGGGACTTCTGTCCAACTGAAATCAAAAGATGTGGACTTGGGATCGCGTACCAGTTTCAGTTCCATATTTTGGGGGGTCAGCAAGGAGGGTGGAGCAATCACCTTATTTCGCACCAAGCCCGGCTGTTGGGCGGCAAAGGAAATCTGCTCATATTGGCCCAGTTGCACGCTCGTCGAGCCGCGCGTCACTTCCGCCTGGCCTGAATCCACCGTAATCTCGTGGACGTTCTTGTCCGGATCGTTACGAACCACGGCGCGGCTTTCTTCATGCAAAGTCGCCACGGCGTCGGCAAAGGAAACTTGCGACGTCGACCCCGGTGTTTCGAAGTGGGCTGTCGCCAGGTCCACCGCACCCGAGGTCACCTGCACCGCCACCTTGGTGGCGCGGGTTACGGGGTCCTCACGGCTTTCCTCCACCACAATGAGCGCGTCGGGTTTCAACGTGTAATTGGTGCCATCGGCAAAAATGATGCGCGCCACCCCCTCACTTCCCGTTTGTACGAAGTCGCCTTTTTCCAGGCTGGTGTTGAAATCAGCCCGCATCCACTGCGACGAGGCGGCCTTCTTTACGCGTACGGTACCATCCAAATTCACGAAGTGGGCTTCCTTCCTGCTCGTGGCCGTCTGGGGGGCACTCGGGTTGGGGGAAACCGTCTCCAGCACTCGCGTCGCGGTTTTGATGACGAAGCTCGGCGAAATCAGATACAAGATACCCAGGAGCAGCAAAAAGGCCACCACCAGGTAAATCGCAATCGTCCGGTAGGAGATGGTCGTCCACTCGACTTCGACTGACCGACCGCGCTCGCCGCCAGGAGGCTGTGTCCGTGGGCTCATAGGGTCTACAAACCTGCAGGCTTATTCTTGACGAAACCATCGGCAGGGTCAAGGAGATTTAACCTTTGCGTCAAAGCCAGCCCAGTAATGAGGCGGTGAGGGGCAGAAAAACACCCAGCAGCAAAGGGGCCGCACGTGTATTGACCGCTCCCAAACGGTTCATCTGGATATCCTGGATAATTCACTGTACGCATGCTACGCACTTCTGGCGCGAAGCTCGGGCCCTATGAAATCCAGTCCCCGCTGGGCGCGGGCGGGATGGGTGACGTATACTGCGCCCGCGACTCGGCAGCGACATCGCGATTAAAAGTCGGTGTGCACTATTTTCCGGTGACCCTGGGTGCCCCGGACGTTTGGAGCCTGATCAGCACCTGCGAGAGAAAGGGAAAGTATCGTCGGCCACTCGGAAGCCACGGTCAGTGCAGTTCTGGCCGTACGTTCTTCCCTTGATGGCGAAGGCATAGCCTGCGGGAAGAAGGCGCTCGCCATAAAGATCGGCCGGCCCGGTTGCCCGCCCGCTTTTGAGCCCCAAAGGGGCGACCTAATTTCACTGCTGTCCAAAATAATCGGTTCTCCATCGTCGACGCACTGTAAGGAAAGGGTTTAGGACAGGGAAGATCGGTAAATGAGAAGGAGGTTGCGGTTTTCATAAGTCGGTTGCCTGT